>Ga0326728_10001276_pt1 | contig 90148 bp, 82 predicted proteins | sample MB3enrmetagenome_FD_207602 | JGI IMG/M metagenome (GOLD analysis project Ga0326728, IMG submission 207602) | Lab enriched peat soil microbial communities from McLean, Ithaca, NY, United States - MB31MN | ecosystem: Environmental > Terrestrial > Soil > Wetlands > Peat | place: USA: New York... | reverse complement strand
TGATTATATGTGCTGTTATGCGAAAGCTCGTTCATGTCATCTACGGCATCCTGAAATCAGGAAAACCGTTCGACCCAAATTATAAACTAAATGTCGCTTGACACAAGACGGTATCTACTAACAAACAGTACACCCTTGCTAACTGAATTACAGATTAACAAAAGAAAGGTGTATTGCTGCGATCCATATCAAAAGAAAATGATCAAAAGAACCAGATAACCTATTTGCCAGAACGCACAGGAAGCGCCCGGGAGTCGTATTCGATAGACTGGTAACTCCAGTTCTGTTTGCCTGAGTAGAAATCGAAGTTGGCAGCGTCGGAACCGCGTTTTTCTGAAGCCCATACCCAAGCACACGTAAGACGAATCAATTCTGTTAATTCAACACTATATCCACAGTCAGACTTATAATTTTTAGTCGCGGTATGCAACTTCTCCAGCTCATCCTGATGTGGCATCCGCCAGTCCGTATAACCGCCCCCGCGATAATTTTCGCAATACATCTTGGCACTTTGCCAGTTAATATTCTCCCCGTTGTCCCTAGCCGCCCACATCAGGTTCGTACTTGTGTCCAAGACCGTTCCATTGTCATGGGCGATAAAACGAATATCCTTGCCAGTCTCTTTGGCTACTGCCTTAACCTCCTTCTTTATCTCCGGTTTGACTTCGGGCTTGTTTATTTCATTGATCTGAGACACGTTATCAGGTTTCTTCTCATGCCCGCATGCCAAAAACAGGATCATCATCAGGAACAGCGCAGAAACGATAACCGTTAATTTCCATTTATCTTGTAAATATCTCCCTATTTTCATAATATTTTCCTCTTTCATTCTCTGTGCCAGTAAATAAAGCAGAACTCATCGAATGTCAACAGGATCCTAACCTAATAATAAGCATTACCGCTTGTACCCATGTATTTTTTCATCGATATGATTTTACTGATTTTAGGAAGAAGTAAATGATGAATGATGACAAAAGAAGCAGCTAAAATTCCGTTACCGTAGATAAGGATGACTATCCGGGAAGAGGTTGATTTTTACTGGTGGCTATGGTGGTGTATTTGGCGGTGTATATGGAATCGGCTCCTCCCCTGCCCTTATTCTTGCAGCGTTTTCCAACATATTTTTTTGAGATGCGGTCATGCCTTGACTACCCGGTATATTTTTTCTTGCCTCAGCTTCAAGTTGATCGGCTTCCCTATTTCGATTTTCACGCTGCCTTTCTGCCCCTTCCTTTGCTATCCGATCTGCCTCTTTTATCGCTTCCGCAGCCTTTGTTTCTTGCTGTAGTTGATATCGATTGATTTCTTCCTGCGAATCTTTATCGTAGCGTTCCTCATTATACTTTTTTATCCTTTTTGGAGGGGGGGTATCGGTTATGTGCCAAACACCATTTTCATCCATCCATTCGTATATTGAGGCAGCGTATGCAGGTAACGAAATTAAGAAACTTAAAGAAATAAAGATGATTACTGTTCGATAGCTCATATTTGCCTCCTTGATGCTGTGAGGGTTTCAGTAATCAGCCCATAAATACCTCTCGTATCGTTGAATGGTTTATGAATCTTAATCTCTGATTTTTATATGCTTTCCAATTATCACGATTTCCATGTGAAATCTACAATGAAAGTCAAAGATGTCATTATGTGGACTTCAAGGAAGAAGTCATTTGTAAAATCTGTCTGTGAATCTTAAAACTGATGGGCCATTGAGAGTTAATGAGTATGGGGAATACACAATAATGCCTTCACAATATTTTTAGAATACTGAAATGCCTCTGAGGAGCCTTTTCAGAGAAGATTTCCATATTCACTCCCGAATTCTATCTACCCGCTTATGATGATATGAGGGGCACACACTCATCACTTATTATATTTTTCGTAGAGGGCACGGCTGTTGATTTCCTGCATCTGCTCGTTGTATTTCGGGTTCTCGCCTGAAAAGTTAAAATAGTTATATGACTGGCCTTCATAATAGTCTCCTGTGGCCGTATTCTTTGTTCCCCATTGGTCGGAATGATAGACTGTTCCGCCTTCCATCGTGGAGATCCAATCCGATGTCCCCCGAATATAGTTGGTCCGTTGGTAATCGATATACTCCATGCTTTTCTGTCGCTCGTCGTAGGCAGCCTGCATCATCTTGTGGATATCCTCGGCATTCCTGGAAACGATCCGGGCCGTATCCTGCTGCATCTGCTTAAGCCTTGCCATGCCTTGGGCTATATAATTCTGGGCAAAACGATCATTGATTTTATAGGACTGAACCATGGAAATGAAGTTAGGCATGAATGATTCAAACTGTTCAACCGGCGCTGCAACCGTCATATGCCAGAGCTTCCAGTTGGTGTTCAGGCGGGTGCCGAAGGAAATTCCAAAGGTGTACCCCTTGCATCTCCTGCCTTGGGCAGTAAAAGTGTAGACAAATTCCTCTGTCTGGACAGGACCCGTATAAACCTGACTAATCTTTTGATTCAGATCATGCCTCGGATTAACCTGGATAAATTCCATGTTGGTAGCAGATCCCAATCGGCCAGCAATAAACTGGAGGGCCTGGTGGGGCGGCAAATAGTCAGAGACTATGGCACCTCGAACTCTCGCTCCGTATTTAGGGGTTAGAACTTCTGCTGTTCCTACAATGAAATTCGAAAGTCCGCCCGGATCTTTTGCAATGAAGGCACCATTACCCACGCTTTGAAGCTTCCAGTTCTGAGGGATTTGTAAGGTTGCAGATCCATCATGCAGACGGCGCTCTACCAGAGATACTTTCGCAGTGGCGGATTTTGCCTGAGTTATTCCCTTCATGATGCGAACGTTTGAGAGAACGGTAAGCAAGAGTTGCTTTGACCCAGCCAACTGCCCCTCCGGGGCCTCGATATTGGAATAGGTGCAATTCCCATCCTTTTCTGTTATCCAGGCCCGAAATTCCTTTCTCCTCTTCTGATGGTCAGTATAAATGCCATCAAAGACGACCTTCTTTTTGTCCCGAGAAGCCATTGCTCTCTGTATATTTAGGTCGGGGTACTGTTTGTGTAACCCGGTAGCAAAGAATCTAGCTATGGTCATTATGTCTTTCCCGGTCGGGCTGATCCCATAAAACATAGCCGAAATATAGAGACCACCTGGATCAGTCACATAAAGGGTTTTGAAGTTTCCTTGCACTCCTTCAATTGCTTTCCATCCTTCCGGCATATAGAGGACAAAGGTTGCCTGTTCAGTCACGTATTTTTTCATGCGTAATCCTGTTGTTTTCGCATCAACCCGTCTTTCTTGTATAAAAGTCATGCCTAATGCTAAGGTGAAAATCAGAGAGATTACGATTCTTCTTTTCATGATGATCAACCTCCGGAAATACATACTGCCATAATGTTCAAATTTTTCGAATGCAGAGTAAAGTTCTTTTATTATCCGTTGTACTGATAGCTGTGAGCATCCTTTGGCGATTTTTCTATTGCTTGCATATCATAATTATTGAGATGATAACCATTAATTATTACCATTGAAACCTTGCATGTTAATTGAAATTAAAAATTTGTAGATAACAGGAAGTTGTCTATATCTTACCTGAACGGAAAATAAGCGGTCACGCATTTCCACATTTCATGCTGTATTCAGTAAATTAACCCGATTAACAATTATGCATATCTATCTTTATCATTGATTTATTGACTATAAGAAGCAATCTGTCGATCAGACAAACTTGTATTTTCCAGTGAAATCTAACGTTGATTAGGTTGATTAGGTTGATGTCTTGTCACGGACTTTCCTATACAATGAGGGAAAGCTCAATGAATGAAGTTCTTGCTATTGAGGGAATAACAGCGACTTTTTTCTTGATATCGCATTATTGATAAAAAGAGTTTTTCACTTAAGGGCTTTCTGTCATTCAGTGACAAACTCTATTGGCAAGTGACAAACTCTATTGGCAGTTGCCAAGGATTAGTTCAAGGCTACAGAGACCATGGTGGATATACCTTGCTTCTGCATAGTGATGCCGAACAGATATTCCGCGACCTCCATGGTCTTCTTGTTGTGGGTGACCATGATTATCTGGGAATTTGATGAGATGTCCTTAACGAGGTTGTTAAACAGGGTTATATTCGCATCGTCGAGCGCTGCGTCCACCTCATCCAGAACAAGGAAGGGAACAGGACGGTACATGAGAATGGCGAAAATCAGGGCTATGGCGGCGAGGGACTTTTCCCCACCAGATAGCAGGCTGACACTCTGCGCACGTTTTCCGGGAATAACGATATCGATTTCCACGCCTGTCTCCAGTATGTCTTCGGCTTCCGTCAGCTTCAGTTCACCTTTGCCGCCCGGAAAGATCCTCGCAAATATTTCCTTGAAACATCCGTTGACCGCTTCAAATGTCTCTGCGAAACGCTTCCGCGATTCGACATTTATTTTTGTAATGGTCGCTTGGAGTGAATCGAGCGAGGCATTTAAATCACCGACCTGGTTCGTAAGGAATTCATAACGCCCTTTCAACTCTTCAAATTCGCTCAGCGCAAGCAGATTCACTTCACCGAAATTTTCTGCAAACTGCCTGTCCTTATTAAGCTTGGCGGTTAGTTCTTCGAGAACCGGTTCATCGAGCCTCTGAAATTCGGGGATGAGAGTTTCCAGATCGACGTAGTATTTCTCCTGAATGCCCTGCCGTAAGGCGTCTGCCTGGAAGGTGATCTCACGGTACGCTATCTCCATGTCATTCGTTTCCTTTACGACCTGATCATGGCTCTTCTTGACTTCCCTGAGGTCGATCTCTCTGCCTCTCAACAGGGCTTCCCGTTCCTGCTGTGAGGCCCTCATTTCCGTAAGCGTACCTTCGACGCCCTCATGATCCGAATACAGGCGCTCGAGCAGACCATGCTCGGTTGAAATCTGACCGGTCACATCTTCAATCTCACGTTCACTTTGCCCGAGCTCCGTGATCCTGACATCTATTTCACGCGAGGTGTCTGCCCTGTCTGCCTCCAACCTCTCTATGGTCTTGAGGTCGGCGTTTCTCTTTTCTTCGAGAGATGCGAGTTGGATTTTTTCACCAGTGAGATATTCTTCCCGCTCTTCCACCTTCACCTTCAGCGCTTCCAGCTTTTCCTGGAGGGCTGACATGGCGGTGTTCATTGTTTCTTCCTGCGCCTCGGAGGAAATAATGCGCTTCTCTATGATGGCACATTCTTCGAGGGCGGCTGCTTCTTCCGCCTGATGATTCTCACAATTGAAGTCGAGGATTTTTATTCTCTGCTCGATCCCGCTTATCTCAGCCTCAAATCTCTCGACGTCTTTCTGCTTGCCGTTGACCAGGAGCTCGAGATCGCGGATTTCCGACCGTAGCTGGACCAGCTCTTCTTCCCATTGCAGGATGAGAGATGCCGCGTCCTTTTTCTTTTCAGTGTCCTCCGCAAGCGATAGATTTAACTGTTCTACATCTCCTTCCAGTTCAGCGATCTCACGCTTGGTCTTAAGCAGGCTCTTATCGCCGTTCGTTTTGCTTCCCCCCGTCAGTACTCCCTGTGGGTTTATGATGTCGCCTTCCGATGTAACGAAGGTGCCTCTGAAACCGTTTCGTTCCCAGAGGGAAATGCCGCTGTTGAGGTTCGGTATCAAAAGGACATCTCCCAAGAGATAGTCGGCAATTCTCTCAAAGCCTTGATGGACATTGACTACGTCGATCAGTCTCACCGCATCCTTGAGATACTCCGCCGCGGATCCGTAATTATGATGTCTGACTTCGAGGGGGACAAAGGTTCCCCTCCCTGAAGAAGAGCTTTTCAGGTAGTCGATGGCCAGCATACCGTCTCTCTGACTTCTGACCACCATGTACTGGAGCTTCTCCCCCAGGACGGATTCAACCGCAGTTTCATATTCACGGGGCACATCCAGAACGTCCGCAACAAGCCCCAGGCAGGTCTCGCCGGGCAGCATGTCGGGGCTCGCCACCTTCTTTGCCTGCATTATCGACTTCGTGCCGTCAGAACACCAGGCGTAGCTTTCCTGCAACTCTCTCAAAGAGGCAAGGCGCGACGATTTCATGCCCGACTCATCTTTCATCTCCGAAATGCGCTCATCGATCACCTGCAGATCATTCTTCGCCCGTTCAAGTTCATCGGAGGTCATGCCTGCGCTATCCGTGAGATTTTCCAGCGTGCTCTCATCAGTATTTAGGGAGGTGATCAGGGAATCAAGATTTCGGTGGGTCCTCGCAAGTCTCTCCCTGTTTTCGTCTGCTTCTCTGGCGTCCCTCTCTTCTCTCTTCCGGATATCTTCGATGCCTTTCCCAAGGCTAACGAGGGTGTTTTTTGCTTTCGCCTTTTCTGTGGCTATCTCGAAAAACTCGATCTTCTTTTCCTCAAGTTCCGCTAGAAGCGATTTCGCCGTCGTCTTGAGTTCTTCGAGGCTCGCCTGGTTTTGGAGAACATTGTTTCTTACGTTCTCAATTTCCATACCGGATTCGTCTGCCATTATGGCGAGGGTTTCCACCTCGTCAGCCAGGTTCTTACTTCTGGTGCGGAGCATCTCCAACTCGGCCGTGTTTTTCTGTTTCTGCAAGGCGATATCTTTTATTTTGCCCTTGAGATGTTCGATCCCCTGTTCCTTTATGTTGATCGCGTTTCTGATCTCGTAAAGTTTTTCTTGGTGCTCGGAAACGGAGGCCTCGTTTTCCAGCACCTCAGCCTTCAAGCCTTCGATTGAAGCTTCGAGTTCTTTCAGGCTGGTCGTTAATTCCATATCCCTCTTGTCCAGGGAGTCGCGCGTTTGCCTGAGGGCTTCCTTTTGCCCGGATAAATCTGTGTGTGTGTGCAGGGCCAGGATCAGTTCCGCCTCTTTCACTTCCTTCTTCAGAGCCTTGTACTGCTCTGCCCTCTTGGCCTGTCGCGATATGGCATTGAGCTGTGATTTTACTTCTCTGATGATATCATTCAAACGGAGGATGTTCTGCTTTGTCGCCTCCATCTTCCGGATGGCCGATTCTTTTCTGACTTTATATTTCGATATACCAGCAGCGTCTTCGATGAACTGTCTTCTGTCTTCGGGTTTCGCTTCAACGAGATTTGCAACACTGTTCTGCTCAACAAGGGAGTAGGTTCTGACGCCGAGCCCTGTGCCCATGAGGAAGTCTCGGACATCGATAAGCCGGCAAGGCACCTTGTTGATGGTGTACTCGCTTTCGCCATCCCTGAAGAGCCGGCGTGATATCATGACCTCGCTGCATTCAGCATATTCCCCAGGGAATTGCCGCCCGTTGCTGTCGAGGATTATCGATACCTCGCTCATGCCGATGGGAGCAGCATTCTCAGCGCCGTGGAAAATTACGTCATCCATCTTTTTCCCGCGCAGGGTCTTGATACGCTGTTCGCCCATTGCCCAGCGGATGGCATCGACTATATTGCTCTTCCCACACCCATTGGGACCGACAACTGCGGAGATCCCTTTCGCAAAATCGAGGACGACCTTATCCCGGAAGGATTTAAAGCCGGCTATTTCAAGTCTTTTAAGCCTCATTTTTTCTTTCCTGTTGAGATTACGACGAAAACCTTCCAACCGCCCACGTGCCCGGGATCAATCAAGCCAATCCCCATCAGATTTGTTGAATATTAGCAGAAGAAATAGTCCTTGTAAAGAAAAAATACAACTAAATGTATCCTGAATTTTTTGACCACAATATATAGTATTTGTACGGTCAATTCCTAAAATGACGCTTTTTTGCAGGGGGAGGATATGGTATAAGATAAGAGATGGCTATACCGATGGTGATTTTTGCAATAATAATCATATTTTGCAGCATAAGAATCCCAGAATTCTGCCCCTGTTGTCATCGCGGGGACGCAGGGTGCTTGGCAATCCTGCCGATTTGTCATTGCGAACCCTTCGGCTTACTCAAGGTAAACTCAGTGAGAAATCTTAGATATTTTTCTCTATGATCGTGGCAAAAATTTCTCGCGCTGCTCGAAATGATTCAAAATAGAATTGCGACTGAAACTAAAAAAGCGAGACGGTGGGAAACGGTTCTATGGATGAGGAAAAATGGGAAGTGGCCTGCACGGCTTCGGGAATGACGAATGCCAATATTGTCTTGGGGAGACTGGAGGCAGAAGGTATACCAGTAAAATTGAAATACGAGGCAGTCGGAGCAATCTACGCGATAACGATCGATGGTCTCGGTAAAGTAGATATCCTGGTTCTCGCAAAGGATATGGAGAAGGCCAGAGAAATCTTGGCTCAGACTTATGACGACGGGGATATTGACTGGGAGAGGCGATAAGGTCGGGAGGCAGCTTTATTTTCTCCCGCAGGTGTCTTTCATTGCATTTCAACCGCCTATGGAAGACATGTCTTTCATACATTTCTTCATGTGATGGCCTTCATCACAGGCAAGGGTGTGTTGAATCGGTTTTTTCGCAATGGCATTCCTGATGAGTTCCGACAGATCAGCATCGCTGCTGCCGCGGCGCAGCGGGCCCCTCAGATCGACATCTTCGTCTGAGAGCAGGCAAGCTCGGAGGTGGCCGTTTGCAGTGAGCCTCAGGCGGTTGCATGAATCACAGAATTGCTGACTTAAAGGGCTAATAAAGCCGATCGTTCCGGCGCCGCCTGAGATCTTGTACATCTCTGCGGGGCCATCCATTTTTGTCCTTGTGCCGTTGGCGCGTTCGAGAAGATAATACCTGCCTATTAATTCCCTGACAACGATGTTGGAGAGATAGCGGCTGCTGTGATCGAACGCAGGGCTACCGACATCCATGAGCTCGATGAACCTGACCTGGTAAGGTCTACGAAGGCTGAGTTCGGCAAAATCGATTATCTCATCGTCGTTAAATCCCTTCATTGCCACAATGTTGATCTTGATCGGCGAGAAACCGATGCTGTGAACCGCATCAATTCCCGCGAGCACGGCGCTGAGGTCTCCGCCCCTTGTAATCTGAGCGTACTTTTCGGCATTGAGGGAATCAAGACTAATATTGATCCTTTTTACGCCCGCGGCAAATAACTTCGCTGCAAAGGTCGCCAAGAGGATGCCGTTCGTTGTGAGGCTTACGTCATTGAGACCTTCCGTGGACGAGAGCGAAGCGATAAAATCGCAGGCGCCGCGCCTGACCAGAGGCTCGCCTCCTGTTATCCTCACTTTGCTTATGCCTATGCCTACTGCTATGCGAACGACCCGCAGTATTTCTTCGTATCTCATGATGTCGTCATGCCCGATGAGGGAAACGCCTTCCTTGGGCATGCAATAACTGCAGCGAAGGTTGCACCTGTCAGTGATGGAAACTCTGAGATAATTAATCTCTCTATTACAGCCATCAATCATGGGTCTGTTATTTGCCTGTGGACTTTGATATGTCTATTTTAAGTGTTTTCACTCTAACATACTTGTGAATACATAGCAATACCCCCAACCCTCGTGGGGGGTATGGCAAATCTTCCTTGACAGCGGTCTATTTCTTTATTAGAAGTCAACTTCTGTTTTTAAGGTTTATGATCGTGGCGCATGCAAGCGCGCAAGGTCAGGGAGAATATATGGCAAAAATACCTATTACAAAAGCCGGATACGAAAAATTGAAGAAGGAACTGGAGTATATAAAGACAGTTTCGCTGCCTGAAAATATCCGGGACATCGAAGTGGCTAGGGCGCACGGAGACATAACGGAGAATGCGGAATTTGCCGCGGCAAAGGAAAGGCAGTCTTTTTTGCAGGGCAGAATTGCGGAACTCGAAAATAACCTTGCAGCGTCATATGTTGTGAGCCTCGATGGTTTAACCACAGACAAGATTGTTTTTGGATCGATTGTGACTTTGGAGGATGCGAATACGGGGAGCCGCATAACCTATCAGCTTGTAGGTCCCTTCGAGTCAGATCTCAAGGAGAATAAGATTTCCGTGACCTCACCTATAGGAAAGGCGCTGATCGGGAAAAGTGCCGGTGATGAAGTCAGCGTTAAGACGCCTGGGGGCATGCGCGAATTTGAGATAGCGGATATCTGTGTTGTCGGGAAAAAATAATAGAGCTGGCATTCTCGGAACAAAAAAGCCAGGAGTTCAAATCTCAACTCCTGGCTTTCCTCATTTGTATCTATTTGTGCACTAAGCGTGCTTATCGGCCACGCTGATCCTTGTAATTGCCCTGGCCAGGGCCGCCCTGATCATATCGTATTCCACATCTTCCTTGGCTATCTTGGACAACTTTGCTTCCGCAGATTCTTTTGCCTTTTTTGCCCGTTCTTTGTCGATCAGATCCGCCCTTTCCGCAGTTTCCACGAGGATCGTAACTTTGCCTGTCGTTACTTCAGTATAGCCGGTATTAACAGCGTAGTATGTTTTTTTGCCGTCTTTCATAAAATTGAGTTCACCAACATCAATCGAGGTCAGAAGCGCTGCATGGCCCCGGAGCACACCGAACTCCCCCTCGGAACCGGGTATCGTCACTTCTTCTATCTTGCCACTGAAGGCCATTTTTTCGGGGGTAACAATTTCCAACATCAATTCGTCAGCCATGTACAATCCTCCAGACTCATCACTCTGATATCTTTTTGGCTGCCTCAAGAACCTCGTCTATACCGCCAACCATATAGAATGCCTGCTCAGGCAGTTCATCATGTTTTCCTTCGAGTATCTCTTTGAACCCTCTCACCGTTTCGGCAACGGAGACGAATTTGCCTTCCCGGCCGGTGAACTGAGCGGCTACGAAGAAGGGCTGGGACAAGAATCTCTGGATCTTTCTCGCCCTGCTGACTGTCAGTTTGTCTTCTTCGGAAAGTTCGTCCATACCCAAGATGGCGATAATGTCTTGGAGGTCCTTATATTTCTGCAAAGTCACCTGAACCTGTCGGGCGACCTGATAATGCTCAACGCCCAAGACAATCGGATCAAGGATGCGGGATGTTGAATCGAGGGGATCCACGGCGGGATAAATCCCGAGTTCCGTAAGCGGCCTCGACAAAACGACCGTACCATCAAGATGCGCAAAGGTCGTCGCAGGCGCCGGGTCTGTGAGGTCGTCTGCGGGTACGTATACGCACTGGACGGCAGTAATTGAACCCTTCGTGGTAGAGGTAATTCGTTCCTGCAATGCTCCCAGGTCCGTTGCCAGAGTCGGCTGATAACCGACCGCTGAAGGCATGCGGCCGAGAAGGGCCGAAACCTCTGATCCGGCCTGTGTGAACCGGAATATGTTATCCACGAAGAGAAGCACGTCTTGTCCTTCAATATCTCTGAAATATTCTGCCGCCGTCAAAGCGGTAAGTGCCACTCTCGCCCGAGCTCCCGGGGGTTCGGTCATCTGGCCATAGATCAAGGCTGCCTGCTTGATAACGCCCGACTGTTTCATTTCGAGGTAGAGGTCGTTGCCTTCACGCGTCCTTTCGCCGACGCCTGCAAATACGGAAATACCACCGTGGTGCATGGCGATATTGTTGATCATCTCCATCATGACGACTGTTTTGCCGACGCCTGCGCCGCCGAACATCCCCATCTTCCCGCCTCTCGGGAACGGGACGAGAAGGTCGATGACCTTAACACCGGTTTCCAGAACATGGACAGATGTATCCTGTTCAATAAAAGCCGGGGCCTCCCTGTGGATAGGGGAGTAGGTCTTTGCGACCACCGGTCCTAGACCGTCGACAGGCCTGCCGACAACGTTCAGAATCCTGCCGAGACATTCGGGACCAACGGGGGCCTTTATGGGTGTGCCTACATCCTTGGCCTTCATACCCCTGACAAGGCCATCTGTTATATCCATGGCGATGCATCTGACGACGTTGTCACCCAGATGCTGGGCAACCTCAACAATCAGATTGTCTTCCTTGTCGTCAATCGTGGGATTGGTGATAGTGATTGCGTTTAAGATCTCCGGAAGCTTTCCTTCATCAAACGCCACATCGACTACCGGTCCTATTACCTGCACAACCGTTCCTATATTCATACCTCTCTCCTTAATCTATAATGACTAGTTTATCAGCTCTTCGCCAGGGCTTCTGTACCGCCGACAATATCCATCAGCTCGGCTGTTATGGTTGCCTGTCTCGCTTTGTTCATTTTCAGCGTAAGGTTCTGGATCATTTCCTCGCAATTCTTTGTCGCATTGTCCATCGCGACCATGCGTGCGCCGTTCTCACCGGCGGATGTCTCGAGCAGGGCCCGGAAGATCAGAACATGAACGTACATGGGAAGCAGCTTCCCCAGCAGGATTTCATCCGACGGTTCATAAATGTAATCGATTCTTGCGGTGGGCTCCACATCTTCGTCCTTTCCGATGGGGGGCAAGGGGAACAGCCTCACGACCGCAGGCCTCTGCACGGCAATGTTCCTGAATTCGTTGTATATGACATACAGTTCGTCGTACTCTGCCTGCATGAAGGGTGGAATGATTTCATCTGAAATTTTTACGGCTAGTGTTATATCGAATTTGCCAAAGACGTCAGACCAATCTTTAGCCAAACTCACTTTTTTCCTGAAATAATCTCTCCCTTTCCTTCCGACGGCAATCAACTGCACCTCTTTGCCTTCGCCAATCTTCCCCCGAACAAATCTCTCGGCGGCCTTAATCAAATTGGTATTGAAACCGCCGCATAAGCCTCTGTCAGAGGTCATGATGATAACCCTAATTCTCTTCGGGTCCCTGACTGCAAGCAGGGGGTGGGTTTCAGGGTCTACGCGGAGTGCCAGGCTGGTGAGCACATCCATGAATCTCGATGCATAAGGACGAAAATTCTCCATCCTCACCTGGGCGGCTTTCAGTTTCGAGGCCGCCACCATATTCATGGCCCTGGTGATCTGCTTCGTTTTGGAAACCGCGACGATCTTTCTTCTGATATCCTTTAATGAAGCCATTAACGCTCCCTTTTCTCTTTACGGGCTCTATTTCTTGAAATGTCTTCCGATTCCTTACGCCGTGACAAAAACAGTTTCAAACTCTGTCAATACGTCTTTCATCTTCTTCTCGAGGTCTGCGCCGATCTCCCTTTTCTCCTCAATCTCGCGGTTAACTTCAGGGTATTTGCTCGCAATAAAACCCAGGAGCTGAGGCTCGTATTCCTTCAGTTTGTCTACCGGGTATTTGTCGAGAAAGCCCCTGGTGCCTGCAAAGAGGATGGCAACCTGCTGCGCCAGAGTCCGAGGTTCGAACTGGGGCTGCTTTAATATCTCCACCAGGCGCACGCCTCTTTCCAACTGCGCCTGCGTTGCCTTATCGAGATCGCTTCCGAACTGGGCAAATGCCGCCAGTTCACGATACTGGGCGAGTTCAAGTTTCAGTCTCCCCGCAACCTGTTTCATCGCCTTGACCTGGGCTGCGCCACCGACTCGCGAAACCGACAGACCCACGTTGATTGCCGGTCTGATACCGGAGAAGAACAGACTCGGTTCGAGATACACCTGACCATCTGTGATGGAAATAACGTTTGTCGGAATGTAAGCAGAGACGTCGCCTGCTTGGGTCTCAATTATGGGAAGGGCTGTAAGGGACCCGCCGCCGAGGTCCTCGCTCACACGGGCGGCGCGTTCCAGCAGGCGGGAGTGGTTATAGAAAATGTCTCCCGGGAAGGCCTCACGTCCGGGGGGTCTTCTCAGAAGCAGCGATATCTGGCGATAAGCGACAGCCTGTTTGGATAGGTCGTCGTAGATGATCAGGGCATCCTGTTTTCTGTCCCGGAAATATTCGCCGATGCTGCATCCGGAGTAGGCTGCTATGTATTGCAGGGTGGCCGGATCGCTGGCGCATGCCGCGATGACACAGGTATAGGACATGGCGCCGTTCTTGCGGAGGTTTTCCACCACCTGGGCCACTGTCGATTTCTTCTGGCCGATGGCGACATAGATGCATTTAACGCCGGTATCCTTCTGCCTGATGATGGAGTCCACGCAGATCGCGGTCTTCCCGATCTGCCTGTCGCCGATGATAAGCTCTCTTTGACCTCTTCCGATAGGCGTCATGGCATCGATAGCCTTGATGCCTGTATACATGGGTGTATTGACGGGCTGGCGTTGCACGACGCCGGGGGCGATCATCTCTATCCTGCGGAACTCGGTGGCCTCAATGGGGCCCTTGCCGTCAATCGGTGCACCAGTGGCATCAATTACCCGGCCGAGCACAGCCTCGCCCACGGGAACCTGGGCGATCCTGCCCGTTCTCTTTACAATATCCCCTTCTTTAATATGGGTAACCTCTCCCAGGACGGCAACACCTACATTGTCAGTTTCCAGGTTGAGAACCATGCCGAGTATCCCTCCCGGGAACTCCAGCAATTCCATAGCCATTGCATTTTCCACGCCGTAAACCCTGGCAATACCGTCTCCCACAGATAGAACAGTTCCGACTTCGCTCACGTCCAGCTTCTTTTCATAGTCTCTGATCTGTTTGGAGATGATTTCGCTGATTTCTTCTGCCCTGATTTTCTCCATGCTCTATATTTCCTCCCCTAAGAGATTCCTGATATTGTGCAGTTGAGTTTTAATGCTGCCATCGTACATCGTATCCCCTACGCCTACGACTATGCCACCCAACAATGATGCATCTTCTGAAACAGCCATTTCCACTTTTCTGCCCGTTATTTCCTCCATGCGCTTCTGCAGCTTTTCGGAAAGTTCAGCAGATAAAGGGAAGGCCGTCTTGACATCAACCCTTATTTTTTTCAAGGCATCGTCCATAAATTTCCGGTAACAGCTTTCTATATCGGGAAGAATGCCTATTCTACGCTTGTCAACAAGGAGCTTCAGAAAATTTGCCGTTACGACCGATATATCGATCTTGGCAAGAAGAGAATCCACAACGGCTCTTTTTTCCACATGATCGAATATAGGGTTCAACAATAATTCCCGCAAATCCTTATTCCCTTTGACAACGGAAGAAAAGAGCGTCAATTCGTTGTAATACTTTTCATAAAGCCCGTCTTCCCTGGCTATGTCAAAAAACGCCTTTGCATAACGCTTTGCGATATTGCTGCTGCTCAATGTTTTTTCACCACCTTATCGAGATAGTCTTTCACCATGCTTTCATGAAGCTCCTGGTTTATATTCTTCTTCAGAAGCTCTTCTGCCATTGCCACGGAGAGCTCCGCGGCTTCCGACCTCAACTGGTTTCTGGCAGTCTTAAGTTCCTGTTCCATTCTCGCCTGTGTATCCTCTATCATCTTCGCGGCTGCCTTCTTGGCGTCTTCGATTATCTTTTCTTTTTCTGCCAATCCCTGAGCCTTTATCATCTCGAAGATGCCCTTTATTTCCCCAGTGGCCTTGTCAAGCCTCAAAGAGTATTCCCTGAATTTCTTCTCTGTTTCTTCCTTCTCAGTTATTTTCTCTTCGATACTGGCCTTGATGTTGTCTCGCCTGTCGAAGAAAAATTCTCTGATTTTTTTTGCAGCAACCCAATAGAGAAACCAGATCAGAAGGCCGAAGTTAAACACCCTCCAGGCGAAATCAATCCAGAGCTTCACAGTCTCTTCGTGACCTCCGCCTTCCGAGGCATATGCGAGGGCAGAGGTGAGAATGAGGGTCAGGATTGATAAAAGAAAATAGCGTAAATAAGATCGACTAACCAGATCCTCCGAAAACCATTTTATCATCGGGGACTCCTTCCCAACAATTTCTCGGCAATCTCAACTGATATTTTATGCGACTGACCGGCAAGAATGCCTCTGGCATCGGAGACTTCCCTGTTCATCTCACCGTGAAACTGTTCCATCATACCCGGGATCTCGCTTCTTGCGGCCTCAATGAGGCCTTTTGCCTGCTCGGCGCCTTTTTTGATGATATCGGTCTTTTCCTCCAAAGCGTCCGTCTTTGCCTGACGAAGCTTCTCCTCGTACGCTGCAATTCTTTCCTCGACGGATTGATTGAGACGCTTTATCTCTTCTTCAGTATCCTGTGCTTGTTTCTTTCTTCTGTCGATTATGCCCAAGATCGGCTTGTAGAGGAGTTGATTCAGAATTACAATTAAGAGAAGGAAATTGACCATCTGGATTAACATTGTATAATCGATGCTGATCACTGTTCTGCCTCACACTAAAATTGCTTTGAAGTCCAGAAAACCCGTGAAGGGACAGACTCCCGTCCTTCGGCTTTTCAGATTAGCCCTTTTTCGATCTAAAAAAGCTTGTGATGGTTCTTTTTTTGAGATGAAATAAAGCGATATGAACTGCGTACACGAGTAACCTCAAGAACCCCCAAAGATGCGTCTAAAAATCGCGGTCTTCTAATCACAACCGTGGGTTAATGTCAAGCACTTTTTGGGTGGATGCGGTTTTGTCCCGCCAGGATGTCACTCTTCCGCATTTAATGCTTTGGATTTGCTGTTGACTTTGTATTTTTCCGACTTGCTGCTATCCATTCTCGACGTTCCTTCGAAAACGGCACCTTCTCTTATTGTGAATCGTGGTGCTTTTACATTTCCCAGGACTCTTCCCGGGGGATAGATTTCAATCCTTTCCCTGCATTCAATCTGGCCATGGACATCGCCGCTGATTATGACGCTTGCGACATTTATATCCGCTTCTATATGAGCGCCATCACCGACGATCAAGGTTCCCTCGCCAAATATCTCGCCGTTGAAGTCACCGTCTATACGGACAGCTCCATTGAATATGAGTTTTCCGGTAAACTCTGCGCCTTTTCCAAGAAAGGCCTTGATTTCTTCATCTTTTTTCTTTTTTCTAAACATCGACCTGCCCCCAGTCTTTGGCGCATTCCTGTCCTGATGACTTCAATGATATCAAAACGAATGACAAATACATTTTACTGTTACGCACATATTATGGATAGAGAATAAACCTTCTCATACTTACATTTAACAACAAGCCCATGGCTGCCATGAGAACAACCATTGATGAACCCCCATAACTTAAGAAAGGCAGCGGGATGCCGACAACGGGGAGCATGCCCAGAACCATCCCGCAATTTATAAATACCTCCCAGAAGACAAGCATTGTTATGCCGAACGATATGAGCATTCCCAAGAGATCCCTTGAATGCAAGGCAATTTTCAGACACCACAGTATGAGTATGAGAAACATGGCAACAAGGACAATACCTCCGATAAAGCCCCACTCCTCGGCAAAAACGGAGAACACAAAATCAGTCTGCTGTACCGGCAAAAATTTCAGCTGCGTCTGGGTTCCTTTCAGGTAGCCCTTACCAAAGACGCCTCCCGAACCGACTGCGATTATGGATTGAAGAATATGATAACCCGCTCCTAAGGGATCATTTTCGGGATTGAAAAATGTCATGATCCTTTCCTTCTGGTAATCCCTCAAGAACAGCCATGACATCGGTATCAGTATCATCCCTCCGGTGCAGGCTAAAAGCAGTGATTTCCACTCTATACCGATGAAAAAAGTTATCGACAGTATAAGGAACATGAGGATCAACGCGGTGCCGAGATCGGGCTGCTTCAAGATAAAAATAAAAGGGAGCATCACGATAAGAAACGGTATGTAGAGTTCTCTCAATTTGTAACTTCTTTCTATGATATGGTCATCGAAATATTTTGCCAGGGCAATAATAATCGATAGCTTTACCAGCTCTGAAGGTTGGAAGAAAAATCCTCCCAAGATGATCCACCGCTGAGACCCGTGGGTCGCATATCCGTACAGTGATACCAGGACCAACAGTAGAACAGAAGCGGCATAGATTACATAGGCAAACCGACAGATGAATCTGTAATCAAAGCATATGATGACCCCCATCAGTGCAAGGCCGATTAATATCCATTGAGCCTGCTTTAGATAAAGCGTCTCCTGCCTGAAATTGTCCAGACTGTAGCCGGCGCTATAGATGTTCAAAAGGCCGACCAGACTTATCGCCAGTATGAGAAAGAGCAGTGTCCAATCAAAATTGAAAAGTAATCGGCGATCGATTTTCATCTGTTATCACCTGCCTGCGATTTCTGGCTGATGGTCAGAGGGGGCGGAGTCTTCTTGTTTGCGGAATTCTTTCGCTCAAAGTAGGCGTCAATAATCTTTCTTGCTATGGGGGCAGCCGCGGATCCTCCATGGCCTGCATGCTCCATGATCACGGCGACAGCTATTTCCGGATTTTTGTATGGTGCATAACAAACAAAAAGGGCGTGGTCACCGTGTTTCGAAGGAATATATTTCCGTCTACGGCCCTTTTCATCGTCCGGCAGGCTTACAACCTGGGCCGTGCCTGTTTTTCCGGAGACGTCCTCTTCCTTTCTCTTCAGTGCGTGGCCCGTTCCCCCGGCTTCATTTACCACACCCCATAATCCGTACTTCAGAATCTCAATATTCTTCTCACTCAAAGCGATATTACCTTTCTGCTGAGTCTCAAATGCCTTTAGAACCCGACCATCGGCTGTTTCGATGCGTTTGACAAGCCGGGGCTGGTAGACAGTTCCACCATTGGCTAATGAAGCATAAGCATTCACCAATTGAATCGGCGTTACAAGATCAAAGCCTTGCCCGATGGAAATCGAAATGGTTTCGCCCATCTGCCATGCTTCTTTGAATTTCTGCTGCTTCCACTGTTTGGTCGGGATGAGACCGCTCTTTTCCCGGGGAAGATCGATTCCTGTTGGCTGGCCTAATCCGAAGCGGCGAGCATACTCGGCTAACTTGTCAACGCCGACTAATTTGCCCACATTGTAGAAATATACGTCGCAGGATTCGACGATAGCGCGATGCAGATTGACGCGACCGTGCCCGTGTTTCTGCCAGCACTTGTATGTTCTATTGCCGAACTGAAACGATCCGTTGCAGTTGAACGTCGTATCTGGTGTGATCAATCCCTCTTCCAGGGCTGCGGCCGCCACAATGAGTTTGTACGTGGAACCGGGAGGATACTGTCCGGCAATGGCCCTGTTTCCCATGGGATGTGATGAATCATTAGAGAGATCATCCCAATCTTCCGCCGAGATTCCTCCGTTGAAAAGGTTCGGATCAAAAGCCGGCGAGCTTGCTAGTGCAAGGACAGAGCCATCACGTGGGTCAATGGCAACAACTGACCCGGCTTTATCCTGGAGGGCTTCCCAAGCGACCTTCTGCAGATTGGCATCGATGGCAAGAACAACATTGTACCCGGAGACAGGTTCAATCTTGCCGATTACTTTGACCTCTTTGCCCAATACATTCACCTCGACCTGCTCTGCTCCGCTCTTGCCCTTAAGGTACTGATCTAACTGTTTCTCCAAGCCGTCTTTTCCCGTTATATCACCCACGCTGAAATCGCCCGACATGTCCTTTTTCAGCTCCTCCCGGCTGACCTCACCGGTATAACCGATTATATGGGCTACCATTTCTCCATTTAAATATTGTCTGATCGGTACCACATCAATCGTTATGCCCGGCAAGTCAGAGGCATGCGTTTCAACGATGGCAAGTTTCTCCATAGAAATGTTTTTTTCAAGTTTAACCGGCGGAAACCAGCCTTTCTTAGCCAAAGGAGGCAAGTCTGCCGAAAGCGTGAGGGATCTTGCAGCGAATAATTGCCTTAATCTATATGCGGCCTCATCGATATTCTGGTTGCGGTTAGGCACAAAAATGATGTCAAAAGATGGCTGATTATCCACCAGGATCTGACCGTTGGTGTCCAGAATCACGCCTCTCAGCGGCTTAATTTTCCGCAGGCGTACGCTATTGTTTTCCGATCTCTGTCTCAGCTCATCTCCCCTGATCACCTGAAGATGCCACATCCTCATGATCAGAATAGCTAACATGATAGAGACAATAGCAAAAATTGCCTTGAATCTTTTTCTGAAAACGCCGGGTTCATGTCCGTTTAACCGGCTCTGATTCTCTGCCATTCAATGCCGCCTCGGTCCAATGAAAGGCCCTAAACAAAACAGGGCTGAGGATGCTGACAATTAATATCTGTGGTAAATAAACTAAAATTGCATGGGTGGAAATGCCGCCTCCATATAATAACGGGTAAAACAAAATGATTATCATACCTTCAAGAAGCGCACAAACAAATGTGAGACTCATGATCAGGAATGGCTGTCCGGGCGATATCCTGAGGGAAGCGAGTTTTGATATCAAAAATACAACAACATATATGAGGGTATAAAGTCCGGAAAGTGTGCATGTTAAGCAGTCATGTATGAATCCAAGGATAAAGCTGAAAATTCCCCCTCTCAGTACATCAAATCGGAATCCTGTATATATTACCACTATCAGGGACAGTTCCACAGCTATTTTTCCGGAGAAGACAATATCCCCAATCATCATCTGGGAAACGATGAGCAGCAAGGAAAAAAAAGGCAATGATATATAATAGGTCACTTATTATTACCTATGGCGCATCCACAGAAAGCAAAGCCACGGAGACGCCTTTCTTAATTCAGTCTACGACTTTTTCCTATATTTTCGGTATTGTCCAGCACAATTACCATCACTTCTTCAAGTTTCGAAAAATCCACGAAGGGAGTGACATCAATCTGCTGAAATAATCCGCTATCCGTCTTCTCCACGTTTTTCACGACGCCGAGAAGCAAGCCCTTGGGAAAGAGACCGGATAGACCAGCCGTAACCACTATATTTCCAACTTTTACAGTTTCCGTTTTCGGAACGTATTTCAGAGTACATCCAGAGGAAGCGGCCCCCTGAAGAATCCCCTGTATTCTGGTTTCTTGAATAAGCGCATCGGTATTGCTATTTTCATCTATGAGAAGCAGAACCCTAGAAACATGGGCGGACGTCTCAACAATCCTCCCTACAACCCCTTGGTCAGCTATGACTGGCAGATCGAGCCTCAAGCCATGTGACGTTCCTTTGTTAATCAAAATCGTCTTGACTATCGATGTCTGGTCTCTGCCGATGACCATCGCAGCGATCGTATGATGATTGGTCCTCTCTTTAAGGGAAAGGATTTTTTGCAGGCGTATATTTTCGAGGTAGCTTTCCCGGTATCGATTTATTTCCTGTATCAATAATGCGTTATCCCTTTTCAGGCGTCCGTTTTCATCTTCCATTCCCACAAGAAGTATGTATCTCTTCCAAACACCTGCAAGATCCTTGAAGGACACGGTTATCATACTGGTTAATGGAGCTGCAGTTTCTAGGATCAATTCCCTGAAAAAACCGACCTTCGTCGGCTGTTTCACGCTGTAGGATAATATGATGAGAGAGATAACTACCAGGAGGCATGCTATTATGAGCGGCTGATGTTTCTTGGGAAGCAACATATTTCTACAGCAAAAATAGGGGCGGCAACGACGGGGGAATTATCCCTCGAACCCGCCCTGCAATGGGAGCAACTTATGCTTCGGGAATCGTGATAGATTTCATCTTTTGGACACAAATTGATAACCTGTCCTTGGTCCTATTTGAAAGTTACGATATTCCGAAAGGAGTGGAACTAAACCTGAAATGTGACCTCTTTTAGGACATCTAAATGATCCAGGGCCATACCGGCGCCCCTTGCTACCACCGACAGGGCGTCATCGGCGACGGTGATGGGCAGTCCCGTTTCTTCCTTTATCAGAAGGTCGAGATTTGTCAAAAGGGCTCCTCCGCCAGTCAGAACAATGCCCCGGTCAACAATATCACCGGCCAGTTCCGGGGGGGCGTTGTCCAGCGCGTCCTTTATGGCGTCTATGATGATACTCACAGGCTCCATGATGGCTTCCCGCACTTCCTCAGAATTGATCTCAACTATCTTTGGAATACCCGATATGAGATTTCTCCCTTTGACATCAAGCTTTCGCAATTCTCCATCGGGATAAGCGCATCCTATAGTCATTTTTATGATCTCCGCCGATCGTTCCCCTATGAGGAGATTGAATTTCCTCTTCATATACTGCACGATTTCTTCGTCCATCCTGTCGCCTGCAACCCTGACAGATTTTGAGTAAACAATGCCCGCCAGTGATATTACGGCAACCTCGGTAGTTCCGCCGCCGATATCCACAACCATGGAGCTTGTCGGCTCCATTATGGGTAATCCGGCTCCAATAGCAGCAGCCATTGGCTCTTCAATGAAATACATTTCCCTGGCGCCTGCCGATTCCACAGTTTCTCTGACGGCGCGTCTTTCCACCTGCGTAATGCCGGACGGTATGGACACGATAATCCGCGGGCGGACTAACGCTCTGCGATTGTGAACGCGATGTATGAAATGCTTCAACATGGCTTCAGTAATGTCAAAATCGGCAATCACGCCTTCCCTCATGGGTCTGATGGCCACGATGTTGCCGGGTGTCCGTCCCAACATTTTTTTTGCTTCCAAGCCGACGGCAAGGACCTTCTTCGTTCCCCGCGAATCCTTCGAAACGGCGACCACGGAAGGTTCATTCAGCACAATCCCTTTGCCCTTCATATAGACCAGTGTGTTGGCCGTCCCGAGGTCAATGGCAAGATCATTGGAAAATTTTCCTAAAATATAATCAAACAGCAAGACCCTTCCTCCTTCATTAGCGTGTCGATAATAATATCTGCAACTCTACCGCCAAGATACCCCGTATACAGCATTTCGCGTTCCTAATCAACGACTTTTTAAAAATTTATTGCATTTTACGGAAGGCTGTAATACAAATTTACGCCCGCCATCACAAATAAGGAAATACACCATGCTTGATCTAATGCGGAGACATGCCAAGAACTGGCTCGTGAAAATTTTACTGGGAATGGTTATTGTCGTCTTTATCTTTTATTTCGGCTCCACGCGCTGGAAGGAAAAGGCGGAAACCATCGCTACTATTGACGGCAGGGCCATTCCTTACGCAGAATTTCATAAGAATTACCAAAAACTCCTTGATGCCTACAGAGAGCAATACAAAGGAGCGCTTACGGATGATATCTTAAAAGGCCTGAATATTAAGCAGCAGGCGTATGACAACATCATTAACCAAGCCGTCATCCTTCAAAAGGCTAAGGATCTAGGCATAGAAGTTTCGGAAGAAGAAATTAAGGGATCAATTCTTTCCACACCTGCTTTTCAAAGGGACGGCGTTTTTGATGAAAGGATCTATAATCAGGTCCTACGTCAGAACAAGATGACGCCGGCCGATTTTGAAGACAGTCAAAGGATGCTGATAACAACGGTAAAACTCGAAGATATCATCCAGAGTGCAGTCAAGGTTTCAGATAGAGAGGTATTTGATCTTTACCGGCTTCAAAATGAAAAAATTAACGTACAATATCTCAGCCTTTCAGCGAAGAACTATAGGCAGAAGATCAGCCTTCGCCGCGCCGATCTCGAGTCGTTCATGAAGGAACATGAGAGTGCCTTCAGTGTTCCGGATGAGATTCAGATCAAATACATCTCATTTCCAGGCCGGAACTTTATGTCCTCTGTGACGGTACCTGATGCCGAAGCGACCGACTACTATAACCGCAACAAAGATGAGTTTATGAAAAAGGGAGGCACAGTTGCTCCTTTTGTAGAAGTCAAGAGTAGGATCGTTGATGTATTGAAGCATTCCCATGGCATGCGCGTGGCCGCCATCGAAGCCAAGAAGGCCCACGATGAAATTTACCAAAGAGAAAACTTCGACGAATTCGCGGGAAAGAACGGATTCAGGGTCAACAGCACAAGTTTTTTCAGTTCGAAAAATCCCCCTCAGGAATTCAGGCAGGTTCACGACTTTACCAGAGTAGCCTTCGGCCTTCAAAAAGATGAGATAAGTAACGTAGTGTCAGATGATGATGCATGTTACATTTTCAAACTCATTGCCAGAAAACCCGCCCATGTCCCCGCTTTCAATGAAATCGAGAAGGAGGTCGAGAAACAATACATAGAAGAAGAGTCCGCGCGCACGTGCAGGAAGGACGCACTGGATATCCTTGACCGCATTAAGAAGGGAGAGGCGTTCGCAAAGATTGCCCGGGAAAGGGGCCTGAAGGTTGAAGAAACGGGACTATTTATGCCTGGTACCGCTATGCCGAAAGTCGGTTTTTCCCGGGACATGAGTAATGCACTCTTTCAGCTTTCTGAAAAGAACCCTTATCCGGACACTGTCTATGACATCAGCAAAAATATTATAATAGTGAAGTTCAAGGAAAGAGGCAAGCTTGATCTCAAGGACTTCGAGGCCAAGAAGGTAGCCATAGGGACTCTGCTCCTTGGGATAAAGAAAAGGGAAGTCACGGTCTCGTGGATAATGAAAAACAAGGAAGACATGATCAAAGAGGGACGGTTGACTTTCACGAAAGACATCAAAGATATTTAGACTAGCCGTTAACTTTCAGGCACCGAAAGCATGCTGCTTTCAACATCGAGATGACCATCGATAAAACTCGGATAGATGTAATGTCCCCTGAGGTCAAGGGACTTTTCTCCTTCGTATGAACCGGTACCAGCAACACCGTCGTGGATGATCACATCTGTTTAGCTGGCTAGCAACTAAATGCATTGATCACTCTGCCGCCTCTCAATACCAGGTCAGGCGCAATTTCACTGCGCATCGTTCATACGCGGCCTCTTTATCATTTCATGTCCGTCCTGTACTCCATGTAGAAGCGGTAAAATGCTGCGATAACCAGTGCATGAGAAATTGTCCCCTCCCGTATTAGGCGGGGAATTTCTGAAAGTGGCTGGAGGACAACTTCGATGTCTTCCCGATCATCCTGAAGCAGTTGTCCTGCGGGAAAAACATCTGCGGCAAGGAAAGTGTAGCAGAGGTTGTTCTGAATGGCGGGGTTCGGATGCACGAACCCGAGAGGAATCAGTTTTTCTTCCCGGTAACCTGTTTCTTCCCGCAGTTCGCGCCGCGCCGCTTCCTCTGGTGAGTCGGATGGCTCCATGAGTCCACCGGGGATCTCCAGGGTCATATCCCGAATGCCGAAGCGATACTGTCGGATAAATACAACTTCCTTCGTGGACGTCAGAGGGATGATATTTACCCAGGATGGCGACTCCAGAACATAAAAATCGTGCGTTTCGCCTGTACGCGGAGAACAGGCGCGATCACGTCGCAGGTTGAAAAACCGGTAGGATTTGTCAACATGACTTGAAATAATTGTCCAGGGTCTGAGAAGCATAGGAAACCTCGAAAGTTTTTGTTTGATCGTAGGGAATATTATTGGATGTGTTACATCGCTCCAAATAATAGATCATTTCATCTGGTGGAGGGATTTTTCCCTTTGGTCCATGTGACGTGGGCCCTATGATAACAGTCTAACAAATAAGAGATGGATTATCGGATCGGGGTTTTATAGCACGGCGCCGTGGAGAAATGAAGAAAAACAATTTTAGAGAAACATCCACAGAATATCTTTACAAACTATATTTATCAATGCTAATTTTGAAAACAGTTGATTTCTTTTAGCTACGATCTCAAGGAGACGAACATGAGTTTCATAAAAGTAAGATTTACGGACGACATAGTAGATATCAGTTCAGAGTTAAGAAAGAACATCGATGAGATGTTCTCGCTCGTCAATTCAACTTTTACGGTTTTTCAAAATGTCTGGAGGCCCCAGGTGGATATATATGAATCCCCTGATGAGATCATGATAGTTACAGATATTGCCGGTGTGAAGACGGAGGATATACATGTGGTGATTCATCGCAGGGTACTGAGAATCTATGGGAAGAGGGAAGCGCCGGTTGGGCGAAATACAAGATACCACCTTGCAGAAATAACATACGGTTATTTTGAAAGAAATCTTTCCCTGCCGCTGCCCATCGATACCGAATCAATCACAGCGACTTACGCAGACGGGCTTCTTCAAATACGCATGGCAAAACTGCCCCCGAATAGAGTTCGCAAGATACCTATTCAGGAAGACTGATAAGACCGGAAATAATTCGTGTTGCAGGGTTCAATAAGGAATTCATTTTGGAGGTTTCTATGGCAGAAGAGAAATCAGCTGAAGAATTGAAAGTTCTCAAGATACCCGACATTCTATCTATCGTGCCGTTATTCAATGTTGTCGTATTTCCGAATATGGTGTTTCCACTGGAGGTATTTGGCGAGCAGACTATGACACTTGTCGATGAGGCAATGGCTGCAGACCGCATCGTCGGCCTTGTCATGTCCAAGAAATCACCGGCGGAGATAAAGAACCGGCTAGAGGATCTTTATAGCATAGGGACAAGTGTTGTGATCGTGAAGATGGCAAAAACGGGCGAGAATGGGGCGACCCTTCTTGTCCAAGGTGTGAGCAGATTCAAGATAATGGAATTTGTGGATGGCAAGCCTTACATTCGTGCCCGGGTGGAAGTCGTTGAAGATGAAGTCGAAAAGGATATTGAGATAGAGGCACTTATGGCAAATCTTAACGGGTTGTTTGACAGGATGGTCAAGTTGTCGCCTGTTCTGCCTCAGGAGTTTGGCGCCATGGCCAAAGCGATCACTTCTCCAAGTGTGCTGGCTGATGTAATTGCCTCTATCATAAATTCCATGCCTGCTGAGAAGCAGAAGATTCTGGAAATACTCGATGTGAAGGAGCGCCTGAAGGAGGTTACGAGGCTCATAAGTCACCAGTTGGAAGTTCTGGAATTGGGTAACAAAATACAGTCTCAGGTAAAGGAAGACATTGATAAGAGTCAGCGAGAATACTACCTTCGTCAGCAACTGAAGGCGATAAAGCAGGAATTGGGCGAGACTGATGAAACAAATGTTGAAATCGCAGAATATCGGGCCAAGATTGAGAAAGGAAATCTTCCCGGAGAAGCAAAGAAGGAAGCCGAGCGAGAGCTTGAGAGACTCTCCCGTATGCATCCGTCTTCAGCGGAATATACGGTGTCATCAACATATCTGGACTGGATAACCGCACTTCCCTGGAATGAAAGCACGGAGGACAACCTTGACATCAAGAAAGCCAGAAAAATTCTGGATGATGATCATTTCGGCCTGGATAAGGCCAAGAAGCGCATCATAGAGTATCTTGCCGTTCGCAAGCTCAAGCCTGATTCCAAAGGGCCTATCCTGTGCTTCGTCGGCCCTCCCGGTACAGGCAAGACGTCACTCGCGCTTTCCATAGCCCATGCCCTGGGCCGCAAGTTTGTCCGTATTTCCCTAGGAGGTGTGCGGGACGAGGCGGAAATCCGCGGTCACCGCAGGACATATGTGGGAGCCCTTCCCGGCCGCATTATCCAGGGTATAAGGCGGGCCGAATCAAATAACCCCGTATTTGTGCTCGACGAAATAGACAAGGTCGGCAGTGATTTTCGAGGAGATCCATCGTCGGCCCTGCTCGAAGTGCTCGATCCCGAGCAGAATTATTCCTTCATGGATCACTACTTGGATGTGCCCTTTGATCTTTCCCATGTCATATTCATTACCACGGCGAACATACTCGATACGATCCCTGAGCCTCTGCGTGACAGGATGGAGGTTATCGAACTTCCCGGCTACACGCTGGACGAAAAGGTAAAGATTGCCGAGCGCTATCTTATCCCGAGGCAGACAGCGGCCAACGGGCTTAACCAGGAGCAGATCAGCTTCACGAAGAGTGCCATAACCCTGATTATATCAGGATATACGCGAGAGGCCGGACTGAGGAATCTTGAAAGGGAGATCGGTACGATATGCCGGGGTGTGGCGAGCACCGTGGCCGGAGGGGAACTAAAAAAGGCATCCATCACCGTTAAGGATTTGCACAGGTATCTGGGACCCGTACGCATCATGTCTGAAGTCAGTGCAAGGACATCCAAACCTGGCGTGGCGACAGGCCTTGCATGGACGCCGACAGGCGGCGATATTCTTTTTATCGAAGCAACTGCAATGAAAGGAAAGAAGGGCCTGACATTGACCGGTCAGCTCGGAGAGGTCATGAAGGAGTCCGCCACGGCCGCCCTGAGTTTCATTCGCGCCAACGCAAGCGATCTCGGCATATCAGTAGATTTTTTTGAAGAGAATGATATTCATATTCATGTACCCGCCGGAGCAATTCCGAAGGATGGACCGTCTGCAGGCGTTACCATGCTTACGGCACTGGTCTCGCTCCTCACTGGGAAGACGGTCAAGAAAGACCTTGCCATGACCGGCGAGATCACCTTGCGGGGACTGGTGCTTCCTGTCGGCGGCATTAAAGAAAAGGTATTGGCTGCCCATCGCGCCGGCATCAAAACAATAATCCTGCCCAAATGGAATAAAAAGGATCTGGTGGACATCCCCCAGAAGGTCCAGAAGGATATCCAATTTTACTTCGTGGACGATATGTTTGAGGTCTTGACGCTTGCACTTGAGAAATGACGTAATCTTCCCCATGATTCTGACAATTCATCATTGCTTTTCTATCAGATAAAGATGGGATATGCCCCCCAAGACGGCCCTCGACCGGACAACCCGGAAACCTTGCCCTTTCATCATATCCTCCAGTGCCTTAGGGACGGGGAATCCCCTCACTGAGTCCCGCAGATACCGGTAGGCACTATAGTCGCCGGAAATCAGACCGCCTATTATGGGCACCACGTATGCCAGGTAAGCCCCGTATATCCATCTGAATAGCGAATTTTCCGGCAGTGAAAACTCGAGTACGGAGAAACGGCCGGAGATGCATAATACCCGGTGTATCTCCGTGAAGAAAGTCTCCAGATTATTCATATTCCTGATACCGAAAGCCACCATAGCCGACTTAAATGTCTCGTTGCGAAAGGGCATAGAAAGGGCATCACCCTGCACCAAAAAGCAGCGTGCACGAAGGTCCTGCTCATCGGCCTTCCCAAGGGCACGCAGAAGCATTTGCCTGGAGAGGTCGATGCCTATGACATTTGCGCCGCTGTTTGCAGCAGGAATGGCCAGGTCGCCGGTGCCGGTGGCTATATCGAGAACTGTGTCACCGTCGCGGATCTCCAGGATATTTATTGCTGCACTTCTCCATGCTTTATCGAGGGATAAAGACAGAATCGCATTGAGCAGGTCGTAGGTGGGCGCTATCCTGTCAAACATCCTCCCTATGATTGACGGCCTCTTATCCATCAAATCTCCAATCCATGTTAATCAAGGTCTTCGCTTTTTTTATTCTCATGGCCTGTATACAAATTTAATTTGAAAAGTTGCAACAGGAAAATCCCTGCGGCCTTGAGTGGGCTACTCTTGCGGTTTATCAAGCCTCAATCTCGGATTCTTGTGAGAACAGCAGGCTGCAAGAAGCAAACATATAATTGCATAACTCATGAAAGCTGTCTCGGAGAGAATTGGGGCCCCATCTCTGCCAGTTTATTATGGTAGTATTAGCCTACTAATAAACAGATATTAAACCCCTATTGAAATAGGAAATTTACACATTAATATATGTGCGAGGATATAACTTTATCACGAACCGTAAGCAAACTATTTTTTGACAGCAAGGGAATATTGGGTAACTAAAATTAGTAGGCTCAAAAAAAGAGGGTGGGTCCAAACAATTTATTTTAACTAACTTAAGGAGGAAGCTATGCGAAAGTTGGCAATAGGGATTGTCGTAGTTGTTGCGATTAGTATGTTATTTGCGGTGTCATATGCTCAGCAGCAGAAGGGGGCGTGGACTCTCGGGGTTCCCTTAAATATTACAACTGATATGGGCTTCACGGGAGACGAGGCTCTTGTGGTCGAAGCCGGCAAGGTGGAAGCTATTCAGCCGATGAAGGGAGTAAAAGGCGGTCTGCAGATGAAATTCAAGACGGATCAGGGTAATGCTTATACTGTCTTCATGGGCCCCAAGTGGTTTATTGAAAACCAGAAAATTAAATTTGCGGCTGGTGACAGCGTTATGGTTAAGGGGAAGAAATTCGGTACCCATATCATAGCAACAGAAATCAGCAAGGGCGATTGGACCATGAAGCTTCGTAGTCAAGAAGATGGCCAGCCAACCTGGGAATGCTGTTACCCCGGCGTAGTTAAACTGCAGTAAAAACCGGCGACCCACCCAATTTTTTTTAGCTGGTTTAAAACATTTACCCATTGTGAAGCGCTGGTCTTGGTTGTCTTGAGGATTTTGGCCTCCTTTCTGCAAAGGAGGCATGATGGATGATGCGGTTTCAGCAATCAAACTAAGACTCGAAGACGTTATTGATGCTAATTATGTCCGTAAGACTTTCTCAAGAGATTTACGGACGATATCCGGATTGGCCTTCCCGCTCACAGGGAAGGCCTTTTACCATTCTTGGATCTACATTATTATGGAAAGGATACGATCATGGTAACATTGCGGTGGCTACGGAAAGGAATGTTGTTTCTTCTCTCTCTTGTCTTCTTTAATTATATGATTGTTCCGGCAGTTTTCTCTGCAGAGGACAATATACCGAGAATAACGGTTCAAGAACTGAAAGCGAAGATGGAGAAGGGGGAGGACCTGTTAGTTATCGATGTCCGAACAGGCAATGATTATGAACGCAGCAAGATCAAGATAAAAGGAGCAGTGAGAATTTCCATAGTTAAAATCGAAGAAAGGTCCAGGGATCTCCCCAAGGATAAAGAGATCATCACTTATTGCACCTGACACAATGAAGCTACGAGTGCCGGTGCGGCACAGATATTATTGGACAGGGGTTTCAAGAAGGTGAGCGCCCTAAAAGGCGGGTTTAATGCTTGGTTGGATGCCGGGTATCCCACAGAGCCCAAGTGACACTATTGCCCGTTCCTATTTCTTGATCTACTGGAGAAAGGAGAAAAGGCAACTCTCCTGTCTTTATAGCGAGCTTTGGCAACGTGATATTATTAAGTCCAGTATAGTAGAAATCTCGAAGAGGAACTCACTTCCGGCACCAGCAAGATTTTCTTATTTCATATCTTTGCCCAGTTCCCATTTCTCCCGCTATTCATAGGTGACCGTGTATGATGGATCGCACGTTACATTCACGATCTGTCGAGAAACTGGAAAATTGCGGGTATCTTAGAGCTTCACTATCAAGAGGTCAGGATGGTTACAGGCAGGAAGTGTCGTCGGCTACTTTGTTCTCATATCGAACTGCTTCGCAAGCAGGCTGTCGAGGGAGCGGCAGTTCCAGCAAATGATCCGGCCGTCCCTGGCGATCAAAGCCTTGACGGGCACGCCACCGACGCCATAACTCCGGTAGACCTTTCCTTCCTCATCCAGGAGGATGGGAAAGGTGAGGCTGTATTTTCTTGAAAAGGCTGCTGCCTTTTCCTTCGATTCCATGATATCGATCATCAGGATGACCAAGCCCTTTGCGTTGTATAAGGAATAGATTTCTTGCAGTTGGGGAATCGAGCTGCGGCATTCGGGACACCAGGTTGCCATGAAATACAATAAGATTGTCTTTCCCTTATAATCGCTCAAATTGACGTTTCGTCCGTCCAAATCTTTCAAGGTAAAATCTGAGGCGCGGTCATCCTGATCCGCTTTAGCGCTCCCTCGTTCCTGCGCTATATACGGTGCGGAGAAGAATATCACAACACTGCACACCAGGATGAAGCTGCTCAGCCATCGTAGAGATGTTTTCATAATCAGCCTTTATTAAAGTCATAGTTTGCTGAGGCTCTCGACTATCTTGTTAGAGAAAATAATAGAAAGAAAGCGATTGCCTGTCAAGAACAAAAGAAGACTAGAGGTGCGCGTAATGTAATTGCCGCAGTTGTCTCCTCCATATCCCTTAGTTAGTATTGTCATCACAACGCAAGTACAATCGTTCTGTATCCCCCGTTTCTTTTGGCTGAACGTTCTCTTCAAGTTCTTATACGGCAAGTCCCAGGTTTTTCTTGTCTGCGCGTGACATGACCAAAAGGGACTCCGTGCCGTAATTTTCATCGTCGCTTCTGAAGTTATTATTTTTTTTGACACATTTGACCAATTCTACTATATTTGACACCCAGAGAATCTTATCAGGTAGTGAGGGATGCAGGCGGTATCGTCAGTCTTTGGTGTTTGACATTCCCTCGGTACTGAAATTATAGGTTTACCTCTTTTTTTATGAGGATGTAACGGTCAGGGGTAGGAGATAATGTTGCAGCGTTTAGAGAGGGGATCATCCGGAAAAGAGCAGTACAAGATTGCGTGGAAGGACGATCCATTTAGCGGACAGGGAACATTTACGTGGCCGGACGGAAGCCAATATGCTGGAGAATGGACGGATGGCTTGCCGCATGGAATGGGAACGTACTTGTGGCCCGATGGCAGCAGATTTGACGGCGAATGGCAGGAGGGCCTGCCGCATGGTAACGGAGAATACACATATTCCGACGGGACGAAATATGAAGGTCAGTGGAAGCGCGGCAGCGAAAGCAATGGGAAAGCTCGCTTAGCTTTAGAGATGCAGGCAAGAGCCGAAGCGGAACAGATAGCGAAGGCGGAGACAGAGCAGGAAGCGCGGGTTCAAGCAGAAGCCGAGTTGACAGCGGACTTAAAAGTGAGGGCGGAGGCGGAAGCAAGGCTCAGAGAAGAAGCTGAGGCCGGAAAGAAAGCGGTAGCGGAGGCGGAGGCAAGGGCCGAAGCAGAAGTTAAGGCGCGAATTAAAGTGGAAGCCCGCCTGGCAGCGGAATTGAAGGCAAGACAAGAAGCCGAAGCAAAGTTGAAAGAGGCAGCCGGAGCGGGGAAGAAGGCAGCAGAGGAGGCAAGAGCAAGGGCGGAGGCGGAGGCGAGGGCTGAGAAAGAAGCGAAGGCCAGAGCCCAAATAGAAGCCCGGTTGGCAGCCGAATTAAAGGCAAGAGAAGAGGCGGAAGCAAAGTTCCGGGAGGTAGCGAGCGCAGGGAAAAAGGCAGCAGAGGAAGCAAAAGCAAGGGCAGAAGCGGAAGCAAGGGCGCGAGAGGAAGTGGAAGACAGGTTGGCGCAAGAGACAAGGGCAAGAGAAGAAGCCGAGGAAAAGTTCAGAGGTGTTGCTGAAGCAGAGAAGAAGGCGGCAGAGGAAGCAAAAGCAAGGGCAGAAGCGGAAGCAAGGGCGCGGGCGCACGTGGAAGCCCGGTTGGCCGTAGAGTTAAGAGCGAGGGAAGCGGCCGAAAAGGCAGCGAGAGAGGAAGCAGAAGCCGGAAAGAGGGCAGCGGAGGAAGCGAAGGCCCGCGCGGAGGCAGAGGCAAAGGCGCGAGCCCATGTGGAAGAGCAACTGGCGGCAGAGCTCCGGGCGAGAGAAGAAGCCGAAGAGAAGTTCAGGGGAGTAGCGGAAGCAGAGAAGAAGGTGGCAGAGGAGGCGAGAGCGAGGGCGGAAGCGGAAGCAAAGGCGCGAGCCCACGTAGAAGCCCGCTTGGCGGTCGAGTTGAGGGCGAGAGAAGTAGCTGAAAGGTTAGCAAGGGAGGAAGCAGGGGCCGGGAAGAGGGCGGCGGAGGAGGCGAGAGCGAGGGCGGAGGCGGAAGCAACGGCGCGGGCCCACGTGGAAGAGCAGCTCGCAGCCGAATTGAGGGCGAGAGAAGAAGCCGAAACGCGGCTCACAGAGGCGGCCGGGGCTGGGAGGAAAGCGGAAGAGGAAGCAATAGCTAGGGCGGAAGCGGAGGCGAAGGCAAGAGCTGAACTGGAAGCCCGCTTGGCTGCAGAATTGAAGGCGAGGGAAGAAGCGGAAGCGCGGTTCCGAGAGATAGCCGATGCGGGTAAGAAGGCGGCGGAGGAGGCGAGAGTCAGGGCGGAAGCGGAGGCAAGGACGCGGGCTGATGTAGAAGGCCGCTTGGCTGCCGAACTGAAGGCGAGAGAAGAGGCAGAAGCGCGGTTCAGAGAGGAAGCAGAGGCGGCAAAGAGGGCTGAAGGGGAAGCAAAAGCGAAGGTGGCAGCGGAGGCGAAGGCGCGGGCTCGATTAGAGGAGCGCCTAGCTGTCGAATTGAAGGCGAGAGAAGAAGCCGAGGCTAGGTTCGCAGAGGCTGCCGGCGCCGGTAAGAAGGCTGAAGAGGAAGCTAAAACGAGGGCGGAAGCGGAGGCGAAGGCGCGGGCCCACGTGGAAGCCCGATTGGCTGCAGAGCTCAGGGCGAGAGAAAAAGCGGAAGCGCAGTTCAGAGAAGAAGCAGAGGCGGCAAAAAGGGCAGAAGAGGAAGCAAAGGCCAAAGCAGAAGAGGAGGCCAAGGCAAGAGCTGAAGTGGAAGACCGGCTGGCAGCCGAGATGAGGGCGAGAGAGGAAACTGAAAAGAGAGCCAGGGCGGAAGCCGGGGCCGGGAAGAAGGCAGAAGAAGAAGCGAAAACAAAAGCGGAAGAAGAGGCCAAGGCGCGAGTTCTTGTTGAAGCGCGGTTAGTGGAAGTGGGAAAGGCAAGGGAAGAAGCTGAGAGGAGGGCGAAAGAAGAGGCGGAAGCCAGGAGAAAGGCCGAAGCAGAAGCGAAAGTGAGGTTAGAAGCAGAGGCAAAAGCGAGGGCTGAGGTAGAGGAGCGTCTGGCAGAAGAGGCTAAGGCAAAGCAGGAGGCAGAAGCGAGGAAGAAGGCCGAAGCAGAAGCGAAAGCAAGAGCGGAAGCGGAAGCAAAGGCGCGGGCCGAAATAGAGGCACGCTTGGCGGAAGAGGCGAAGGCAAGGGAAGAAGCAGAAGCCAAGCTGAAGGCAGAATCGGAAGCGAGAGCTAAGGCGGAAGAAGGGGCTAGGGCGCGGGCCGAAATAGAGGCACGCTTGGCAGATGAAGCAAAGATAAGGGAAGAGACCGAAAGGAGAGCTAAGGCGGAAGCAGAGGCCAGAAGGAAGGCGGAGGCAGAAGCCAAAGTCAAAGCGGACGCGGAAGAAGAGGCAAAGATAAGACGCAACATAGAAGAGGCCGAAACCTTGGGGAAAAAGTCGCCTGTCTCCCATGGACAGTGGTCGATGGCCTATCCTGATGGTCGAAGCTATGTGGGTCAACTAAAGGACGATTCTCCTCACGGTCAGGGAACCATGATCTATCCCGGCGGTGAGAAGTATATGGGCGAGTGGAAAGCGGGAGAAAGGAACGGGCAGGGCCTTTTCACCCTCGCGGACGGTTCCGTCTATACTGGGCATTGGAAGAAGAATGTAAGAGAAGGCGAAGGCGTATTGACCTTGGCGGGTGGACGAAAATACACAGGCGGATGGAAAAATGATCAATTCCATGGTGAAGGACTCGATATCTACCCAGATGGGAAAAAATACGAAGGTCAATTCAAAATGGGAAAATATGAAGGGAAGGGCACTTTAGTCCTTTCAGATGGCACAAAATATGTGGGTGAATTTAAGAATGGGTTGTCAAATGGGAAAGGGGTCTTGACATATCCAAACGGAGACCGATACTCGGGCGAGTTCAAGAACAACAAGTATCATGGACGAGGTGTACTTTCCCTGAAGGATGGAAGAAAATACGAAGGTGAACTGGAAAATGGACTGCCTCACGGCCAGGGAACCATGACGTTTCCAGGAGGCAGGAAATATCAGGGTCGGTTTGAGAACGGCAAGTTCGTCGAATAGGAATATTACGCATGTGTGACGGGGGAGTGGGGCATTGAAAAAGCTGGTCAAAGGAATCCTGGAAAGCGGACAAGTTGACTTTGCGTTGAAAGATGATGCCCATGAGGGTAAGGGAATTTACGGCCATCCGGACGGGAGCAGTTTTAATGGCCTGTTTAAGGAAGGCGTATTTCATGGGAAGGGGATCTTCAAATGGCCCGACGGAAGCAAGTATGAGGGCGATTGGGGCAATGGTCTTCCAAATGGGCAGGGCGTCTTGACCCTGGCTAATGGCACCCGTTATCAGGGTGCATGGAAGGATGGGGACATAAACGGGATAGGGACATTGATCCAGCCTGATGGAAGCAAATATACGGGACAATGGAAAAACGGCAGTAGAAACGGAAAGGGAGTGCTAACGCTCCCGGACGGTAAGAAGTACGATTGCGAATGGGAAAATGATATGTTCCATGGAAAGGGGACTTTGACATTTCCGGACGGCTCTATGTATGACGGGAAATGGAAAGAAGATAAGTTTTATGGCATAGGGGTTCTAATACTACCGGACGGTTCGAAACATGAGGGCGAATGGGCGGGCAATAAATTTAAATTCCTCATCAGAAAAGAGAAAGGATAGTTATCAAGGATCGGCGTTAGGCACTTTGCCCGGGCGATATCACACCAGATCATAATCGCGGTAAGGACATCACTCCCTTGACAGGCAGATCTTTTGTCCCTATATTAAAATCACAAGAAATTCATATCACTTGAGGTGAGGGTTAATGATGACGGAACTGAAGACGACAGAATACCTGCGGACTTTTTTTGATGTGAATCAAGTCATCTTTTCCTCTCTGTCTCTTAAGGAAATTCTAAAAATTTTGGTGAAGAAAACGGTCAGTGCCATCAGTGCCAAGGCGGGAAGTCTGAGGCTAATTGACGAAAACACCAAACGTCTTGAGCTGGCTGCCTCAGTGAACCTCAGCAGGAAGTATCTTAACAAAGGTCCCTTGAGTTCAGACCAAAGCATCCCGGAAGTAATGGAGGGGAAGGTCGTCCTTATCAAAGATGCCCACAACGATTCGAGAATTCAGTATAGGGCCGAGAAGATAAAAGAGGGCATAAACACGGTTCTGTCAGTCCCCGTAATTGCGAAAGATAAGGTCATCGGTGTCCTCAGGCTTTATTCAGATGAGCCCCGGGACTTCAGTGATGAAGAGATCGAATTTGTCTCAGCGCTGGCAGAGATGGGGGGGCTCGCCATAGCCAATGCGAAGATCTATGAAGATGAGGGTGTCAAACTTTCTTCCCTTCTCAGAAAAGTCGGCATCGACCTCCCGGAGGAGCGCAAGAGGCCAAAGATGCGACCAAGACTCTTTGCCCTGGAGCAAGTCGATCGTTGTAAGAGCCTCGAGTATTTCCGGGCGCTTCATGATATAGCCAGGGGCATCCTATCCACCCTGGATTCACAGCAGGTGATAGACCTGTTGATTGGAAAAGTGCTTGCGATCACGACAGTGAAAGCCTGCTCGCTGCGACTGGTGAATGAAACAACGCGGGAGCTTGAAATGATCGCATCTCAGGGACTGAGCAAAAGCTACCTGAAGAAGGGACCCGTCCATATGGAAAAGAGCATCCGTGAGACACTGAAGGGCGTACCTGTGCTGGTCCTCGATGCCACAGTGGATCCGCGGATCGAGTATCCACATGAAAATGCCCGGGAAGGGATTGCCTCGATCCTCTCACTGCCTATCATAGCCGGGAACCGCGTGATCGGGATCCTGAGGCTCTATTCAAAAGAGATGAGGCAGTATGGCGGTGAGGAAGTGGCCTTCCTCTCGGCTGTAGCAGAGATCGCAGGCCTAGCCATCATAAATGCCAGGCTGTATGAAAAAACCAAGTACGATCTTTCCTTCTGGAAGACAACGCTGGAATATCTCGATGCTTGAAAGAGTGTGAAATGAAATATATCGATGAGTACAGGGACCTGTCCCTTGTGAAGGGTCTTATAGCCGCCATAGAAAAAAGCGCAAGGAAGATAGGCAAAGAGATTACTCTTATGGAGATCTGCGGGACCCACACTCACGTGATCGGCCGCTTTGGAATCAAGAAGCTCCTGCCGGAGAATATAAGGCTTGTCTCGGGGCCCGGCTGCCCTGTTTGTGTCACGTCCATCCAAGATGTCGATAAAGCCCTTTATCTTGCCGGAATGAAGGATGCCATCTTCACCACCTTTGGTGATATGCTCAGGGTCCCAGGCACAGGACGCTCAAGCTTGCAAAAATCACGGGCGGCGGGAGCGGATGTCCGAGTGATTGCATCTACGACGGATTGCATTGACATTGTCGAGAAGAATATTGCAAAGGAAGTGGTTATGATGGGTATCGGTTTTGAAACAACGACCCCCATGGTAGCCTCAGTCGTGGACCTCTGCCAGAAGAAGGGAATTAAAAACTTTGCCGTCTTCTCCGTGCACAAGGTCGTGCCTCCGGCTCTCAAAGCCCTCATCGATGACCCTTCCCTGAATATCGACGGCTTTATCTGTCCCGGGCATGTAAGTACGATTATAGGTTTGAGTCCATATAATGTAATCGCAGAAGCTGGAAGGGCCGCCGTCATTACAGGTTTCGAACCCGTTGATGTTCTGGAAGGGATACTGATGATCTTAGGTCAAATTGCGGAAGGGAAAAGAGAGGTTGCCATACAGTACGCAAGGGGCGTGAAACCAGAGGGAAACCCCCGTGCACGGGATATCATGAACAGGGTCTTCAAGACAGGAGATGCAGACTGGCGGGGACTCGGCAGAATACCGGCAAGCGGTCTTTTCCTGCGGGATGAGTTTAAAGACTTTGACGCACTGGAAAAATTTAATGTTCCTCCTATTCACTCAATAGAGTTCAAGGGCTGCAGTTGCGGGGAAGTCCTGAGAGGCGTCATACTTCCCGGCCAGTGTTCGTTGTTCAGAAAGACATGCACCCCGGCCAATCCCATAGGCCCCTGCATGGTGTCATCAGAGGGCACCTGCGCGGCCTATTACAAGTATCATCTTGATTCTTAAGAGGCGCTTTTTCTTTTTGAAAGAAGAAAATAATCTGAGTCTTCAAATGACAAGTGCGGGAGCAAAAAAAATTCAGTGATTAAGAGAGTACGCTACCTGTTCTCCGGCGTCGTTCAAGGGGTGGGATTCCGTCCCTTTATCTTTCGCATAGCAACAAGGCATTTGCTCTCCGGCTTCGTTCAGAATCGTCCGGACGGGGTCGTAGTTGAAGTGGAAGGCCCCGTGGACGCCATCAATTCCTTCTTGGCTAGCGTAAACGAAGAACCTCCTCCTCTTGCCGATATCTCGGGAATTTCCTCCGAAGAAGTGGAAATAAAGAGCGAAAAGGCATTCCGGATTATTGAGAGCGAAGCTCGAGGTCCCGGGAAAGTTTATATTGCGCCCGACATCGCCACATGCGGCGATTGCTTGAAGGAACTTTTTGACCCCGCCGATCGAAGATTTCATTATCCCTTCATCAACTGCACAAACTGCGGCCCCAGGCTTACGATTATTAAGGATATACCGTATGACCGGATCAATACGTCCATGTCCTGTTTCCCTATGTGTCCTCTGTGCCAGCGGGAATACGAAAACCCTGCGGACCGCCGTTTTCACGCCGAACCAAATGCTTGTCCTGCCTGTGGGCCATCGCTTAAACTTTTTGATGGGAAAGGGGACCCACTTTCTAACAGAGACCCCCTTCGTAAGGCCATCGAATTTCTTCTTGCCGGGAATGTAGTTGCCATAAAAGGTCTAGGAGGTTTTCATCTCGCCGTTGATGCGACCAACGATGAAGCTATAAAAAGATTGAGGTCGCGGAAGTTCAGGGAGGAAAAACCACTGGCCGTCATGGTGAGAGACGTGGAAACAGCCGCGCGGATTTCCATGATAAGCAAGGAAGAAGAACTCATCCTCCTCTCTCCCCAGCGGCCTATTGTCCTTGCCAAGAAGAGAGAGGGGGATGCGATCTCTCACGCCGTCGCCCCCGGCGTATCTGATTTCGGAATCATGCTCCCTTATACGCCGCTTCATCATATGCTCTTGGAAAAACACTTTCATGCCCTCGTTATGACCAGCGCGAACCAGGTGGATGAGCCCATCTGTATTGAAAACAGGGAGGCGATAAAGCGTCTGAACGGCATAGCCGATTACTTCCTCGTTCACAACAGGGACATCCTCGTGCGGTGCGATGATTCAATCGCCACAGTATCCTGCGGGGAGAGAAGAATTATCCGCCGGTCCAGAGGTTTTGCCCCTATACCCGTTACTCTTGCGAAATCTTATCCTCCCATCCTTGCCCTGGGTCCCCAGATGAAGACGACCCTCTGTATTTTGAAAGGAAACCTTGCTTTCCTGAGCCCTCACATAGGCGACATGGAGACCCCGGAGGCGAGAGATTTTTATCAGGAGAGTCTTGCTCTCATGCAGAAAATCGCAGAATGTGAACCCGGTATCGTTGCCTGCGATCTCCACCCAGCCTATTACACCACGATGATTGCAGAGGGGTTTACAGCGTCCCGTGTCATCCGCGTCCAGCACCATCATGCCCACATAGTAAGTTCTATGGCAGAAAATGGCATCGAGGGGGAGGTTATCGGTATTGCCATGGACGGGACGGGATACGGCACGGACGGCACAGTCTGGGGCGGGGAATTCCTCATCGCAGCCGAAGCGGCATTCACGCGAATTGGCCATGTGGCAAATTACCTTCTTCCCGGCGGGGAAAAGGCCATAAAGGAGCCCTGGCGGATTGCAGTGAGTCTCCTTAAACAGGCATACGGTGACAATTGGCCGGAAATTGCGCAACGTTTGGATATAGTTCCCGAGAGAAGCTTCTATGAAACGATGGACAGGATAATGACCCAGAGGTTTAATTCTCCTCTGACGTCAAGCTTGGGAAGACTCTTCGACGGTGTCGCCGCTATTTTGGGACTTCGCAGAAAGGTCACCTTTGAGGGACAGGCGGCGATGGAACTCGAAGCTCTGGCAAAGGGCAAGACCGGCAGCTTTCTGCAATTTGATATCGAAGATGCTGATGATGTTATTCATCTTGATTTTTCGCCCATGATCCGGGAAATCGTTGCAGAGCTCCGCGCGGGAAGGAGCAGTGAAGAGCTCTCGTTTTCCTTTCATCTTACATTGCAGTCGGCCTTCTGTAAAATGGCCCGGAAGATACGTGATAAAACAGGGCTGAATCGCGTCGTCCTTAGCGGCGGGTGCTTCCAGAACCGCATTCTTACTGAGGGAACAATTGCGGAACTTGAAAAAGCGGGCTTCGACGTATTTTTTCATAATGCAATACCCACCAACGACGGCTGCATCTCTCTCGGGCAAGCTGTCTGTGCAGGCGCACAGGCAATGCGGTAATTTACTGGAGATGATTCTTGGAAATCAGGATTCTGCAAAAGTATTGGTGAGAGTCTTGAGAATTTAAAAATATCAATTGAGAAAGGAGCCGGAAGTCGCAAAATATGCTCTCGTTGCGGGAGAATGGGGCTGAGCGCCGGCCGGCGCCAAGATATGGACGAGCCTTGTGGGAAGGGCGGTCTATGCTGTTCTTGCCTTTGGAATGAAAAATGTGAACTTGCTTCCTTTTCCCTCCTCGCTTTCTACTGTTATGCCGCCGTTATGCAATTCCACGATGTACTTAACTATAGAGAGGCCTATGCCTGTACCGCTGATTTTCTTCACGGCGGGACTGTCCACTCTATAGAACTTTTCAAATATTATTGGCAGTACGTCCGTTGGCATTCCGAGTCCCTCATCAGAGACCGAAATATAAATTCTGTTGTTCCTGTCTTCCATGGTGATATGAATATCACCGCCATCCGGTGAATATTTAACGGCGTTTGAAAGGAGATTACTCATGACCTGTATTATCTTATTTCTGTCGACTGTTATCTTCTCAGCTTTCTCGGGTGCTGTGAGAGAAATTCTGTGTTTGGCCGAAGCGCTCTTGAACGTATTGTGTACAGTGTTTAAAAGCTCCTTGACGTCTACTTCCTCCGGGGAGAGGCTCAGGCCCTTGCCTGCGTCTATCCTGGACAAGTCAAGCAGATCGCCTATGAGCGCACCCAGCCTTAGGGTTTCCTTGTTTATGATGCATGCATAGCTCTGGATTTTCTCCGCGTCGAGGTTCCTCATCATTATCAGCTCGCTGTATGCCTGTATCGGTGTCAGAGGCGTTCGGAGCTCATGTGAGACCATGTTTAAGAAGTCGCTCTTCATCCTGTCAATTTCTTTTGATTCTGTGATGTCCCTGAATACCGCAACCGTTCCCGCTGTCTCGCCCAATTCGTCTATTATGGGCGCAAATACAACGGCAAATGTATGCTCCCTGTTTCCTATCTTGAATACGACCTCTTCACGCAGGGAACTTTTTGAGCTTGAGACCTTCGAGAAATTGTCTATAACCTCGCTCTTCGAAATACTTTCCCTAATGGCTTTGTTTATCACCTGCTCCGATCTTATCGAGAATACTTTTTCGGCGAGTCTGTTTGCCATGACAATTTTATTTTCCCGGTCAACGGCAATAACCGCATCCTCCATGCTTTGTACTATGGATTCGATACGCTGTTTTTCTATTGCCAAGTTTATGTTGACCTTCTTCAATTCTTTATTCAATTGTTCAGCGCGTTCTTCCAGATGTTCGTACAGGTTTGTGTTCTCAATGGCTATGGCAGCCTGCGACGCCAAGGCCTCCAGGAATTTTGTCTCGCTTTCCGAAAAGCTCGCTGCACCCAATCTGTTCACCACCTGGACGACGCCTATTATCTGGTTTCGCACCTTTAAGGGCACGCAGAGGATTGACCGGGTGATGAAATGTGTTTCCGCATCGACGCGCTTGGCAAAACGCGGGTCTTTTGACACATCCGGCACAAGCAGCGACAACCCTGTAGAGGCCACCCACCCGGCTATACCTTCGCCTTTCTTCAGCCTTATCTTTTTGACTTCCTCTTCTTTCGGGCCTGTGGCGACTTCAAAATAAAGCTCGTCTGTCTGACGGTCAATAAGGAATACGGAGCTTGCCTCTGCCTGCATGACACGCTCCGCGGACTGCATGACAATCTTCAACAGCTGTTTCAGGTAGCGCGTGGAGTTTATTACTATGCTTATCTCCATCAGCGCCGTCATCTTGGCAAGTTCTTCTTCCTTTTCCTTGGTTACCTTCTCGGTGATGTACTCCTGTATGGCAAGCTCGACTGTCACGTTGAAAAGGTGGACGATTAAATCAGCCAGCTCTTTTATCCTGGGCGGCGCGAGAAACGTCGATTTTTCATACGCAGCCTTGACCATGCCGTAGTCGATCCCATAATCGCGGCTTATTTTTTTCAGTCCCGTTTTGCTCCATGAAGGGACCGCGCATAGTCCGACCATGATAAATATCTTTTTCCCAAAGCAATCCGCCGAGACACAGAGGTGTGAGAAGCCGCACGTATCGCACTTAACGACACCGGTTTCTTCATCTATGTTTTTGACTTTGAAATCCGCGCATACGGCGGCCGCTTTTTCGGAGGTTTTGATAAGATCGCATAAGGCGGAAAAGTTGCTTTCCGGGAGATTGATTGATCCGTCTTCACTCACTACCTTTATACTGACGCCTAAAGCCCTGGATATTCTATCCTGGATATCTTTCCACAACCCAGTGTCGAATACTTGGGAATAACGGGCATCAGATTGCCTTACGCCTATCACTCTTTTTTCCATTCATTTCCCTTTCCCGCCTCCTAATATTAGAAGAGGTTAGGGGATTAAAAAATAAGCTCAAACAAAGACCAAAGAGTAACCGGCAGAAGGAAACGTAACGCGCTTTCGGAGAGCATCCTGCTTCTGTCAATCCGTCTTGCCGAATTTCGTACTCGTATTCGGCATATTAGTCGGAGAGGGTGACTCTGTTGATGTATTAAGTATAGGAACAAGTCTTTTGCATGTCAAGAAAAAAGCCCCAGCCTGTGGAAAACAGGACTGGATAATCTCTGCGCAGGGGAGAGACGGAATGTGCGGAGGCGGCGTGAAATTGGATTGCAAACGATGAGGGCACTCTTGCTACAGGACGGACGACGGATGAACAAAATGCGTGTCATGTGAGGACTGTTGATAAAGGCAGGAAGGGAAAGCTACGCGTACTGAAGAGATTGCGATAACACTTGTGTCCTTGCAGGGCGTTTTCTGAAGATAGGATGACGCTTGGCGGCAAGGTTGATGATGTGGCTGATCATCTCCCCATGTGAGTAACCCGCACATTCCGCAGCGCACGCCATACTGGCTTCGGCGCTGATGTCGGAATTGGGATTAACATCAAGGACATAAAAAATACCGTCCCGAAGCCTGATGTCAAGCCGAGCATAGTCGCGGCAGCCGCTGGTCCTGTATGCCAGAATACTGGTCTTCTTCAGCCGTTCGTACTCGGACTCATCGAGTGGCGCGGGCAATCGCAGGCCGATTTTCACGTAGTGGGATGAACCGGGCATGAACTTGGAATCGTAGGTGCAGAGACGGTCACGCACGTTGTCGAAGAGGGCAAAGTCCATTTCGGCCGGCGGCAGCATCCGGACGCTGCTGTTGCCCCAGAGGGAAACGTGAAATTCCCGCCCATCAATGAAGTCCTCAACGAGAGCGGGTTGACGGTATGCGTCGAGTATATAAACAATCCGATCTTTCAGTTCACGTGGCGACATAACGACGGCATCCGTGGTTACACCATGACTGCAGTGTTCCCTCGACGGCTTCACAATCGCCGGAAAACAGCTCCAATCATCGATTTTCAGGGAATCATAAATGCGCCAACGTGGCGTTGGTACACCAGCTCTTTCTAACAGCCGCTTGACCATCTCTTTATTCCAGCATAAACGCAGCACTTCGGGCGTTGCGCCCGTGTATGTGAAATCCAAGTCCTCGATCTTTTCGGCAGCGAGCGCTTCGCTGTTTGCTACACCGGGAATCTCTTCACACCAGTTGAAGACTATATGCCGGTCAGGGTCGTAGGCACTGAGGCAGGAACTGAGATCATTGTTGAAGACAGGCACGTTGGTGACAGGATGTCCCTGCTCTTCTATGGCTGACTCAAGATTTGCGACTTCCTGAAGTGTGATATCTATATCGGCAGGATCCCATGCCTGATCGATATTGTGAAGCAATAGGACCGGCAGATCGGTGCGAGCTCTGGCTATGGGCATAATGCACTACCTCCTCTTTACAGGTTCACGTGGAGCAGCAAATGATACTTCATATTTTTAGAAGTCAAACTCAGTGCCCGCCTAAAACGGGATATGGTTTGTGCTCCCGGAAATCGACAGTGCAATTGTTCCCTGCCCTAACAGTTCCACAGACGTTGGAAAGTCTGTGGTGCGGAGTCTTGCAGTGTGACCTGTAGGGCTGTCTTTTAATCTCGCCTCGTTTCTATGTTGTATGTTGTTATATACATAAAAAAATTTACAGAATTTTTCAAGAACTTTTTTTGATTTTGCAAATATTTTGTTAACGGACGCGAAGTGTCCAAGAAAAAAAGAAGGATGCATATGAGAAATGGTGAGTTAAATTTTACGCAAGCGGTGGCAAGATACCGGAGACACGGCGAAGGGGAGAAATTGCGGAGAAGTCACGGTGCAGGCCTTCTCCGCCGCGTACTGAGCAGGCTCTCGTGCATGTTAAACAAATTCATTACGGCGACGTCCGCTGAGGCATTAGCTCTTCGTTATTTTCAAGAAGCGCTCGAGCTTATCCTTTTCTTTCAGCACCTTCATCACCACATCATGAGACGTCGCCAGTGTGTCCGGTTGTTCGCTTCGCGTGACCAGCAGCATGGCAGGCTGTTACGCAGATCCCGCAGCCTCTCGTAAACGTCCATCGGCAATCCCTTATTCAATGAGACATGCAGTTTTTCAAGGAGTGTCGGTGAAAAAGGCCTTTCGTTTGATTGAGTTGCTTCAAAGACGTATATCCACGTGACAGCGTTGTCATCAAGGGACAGTGGAGTTCTGATAAGTCTTTATTTCTTTTTCCAACCAGTGTGTCCACTCTTCTATTCCCTGTCCCGTTTTGCACGAGGCCTCGATGATCTGGATTCCGGGGTTCAGTTTGACGACCCGCGCCTTAGCTGCATCCATGTCAAAATCGGCAATACCAAGATAATCTATTTTATTGATCACTAGGACATTACATATGCTGAACATCATGGGATACTTGAGAGGCTTGTCATCGCCCTCAGGAACACTAAGGATCATCGCCTGCTTATGGGCGCCCGTATCAAATTCAGCGGGGCAGACGAGGTTTCCGATATTCTCAATGATGACAAGATCAAGACCGGAGAGGTCTATTTCGTTGATGGCCAATTTTATCATGGAGGCGTCGAGATGACAGAAGCCCCCCGTCTTCAGCTGAACTGCCGGTATCCCTTCTCTGACGACCTTCTCCGCATCGACCACGGAATCAATGTCGCCCTCGATCACGGCAATTTTGAAAGAGCCTTTCATTCTGCGGATCGTATTCAAGATGAGGCTCGTCTTTCCACCGCCTGGTGAAGCCATCAGATTAAGCATAAAAACTTTATGCCTCTTGAGAATATCTCGGATCTCATCGGCAAGGTCTTTGTTATCAGAAAGGATGTCTTCCTTGATTTCAATCAAGCGTATGTCTGCCATTATGTCGCTCCTTATTACGAGATCGTTGTATCCTTAATATAAAATTCACGGCCGGAGACCAGCGTGACCTTTGCCCCATGACATTGAGGGCAAGTGAAATCTCTCGTTTCACTCAAAGAAACCTGGAATGTATTCTTGCATTCAGTGCACTCAAATATTATGGGCGCTCTTTCAATCTCGAGAACCGCGCCTTCCGCGATAGTGCCTTTACTCAGATAATCAAAATAGTGCTGAATGCACTCGCCGACAAGTTCACTGAGCTCGCCTATCCTAAGTCCGATGGTGAGAACCTTCTCGGCTCCATTCTCCTGGGCATGCTTCAGAACGATTTTAAGGATACTCTCTGTTACAGATAGTTCGTGCATTTCCTGGGCCTCTATAAGGAAACAGTATTCCTCCTCTTAGGAAGAATCTATTACATGAGTGGATCAAATATCAATTAAAAAAGTGGCCGCACAAAAAGATGTAAGCATCTGCTCATGTGTGAATCTTCTTTGTTGTTGACACAGCAAATCCTTTCTTATACTAATCAAATGGATATTTTGCACACAGCGATCATAAATTTTTGGGTAAAGAAAATGGAACTGATTATCAATTTTGCAGATTTTTTTATTCATCTTGACCGGCACCTCGCTTCCATCATTCAGTTCTTTGGCGGTTGGACTTATTTCATTTTCTTCCTCGTCATATTCTGTGAAACAGGCCTTGTCGTTACACCTTTTCTGCCCGGAGATTCTCTTCTATTTGGGCTCGGCACCTTTGCCGCCCTAGGATTCCTGCAGATCGAATGGCTGCTAGTCATCCTGGCAATCGCCGCTGTAGCAGGAAACACGGTGAACTATGCCGTAGGAAAATTTATTGGTCCGAAAGTGTTTCATGGTGAGAACGCTCGTTTTCTGAACAAGGAATATCTTGACCGCACCCATGATTTTTATGAAAGGCACGGAGGGAAAACGATAGTCATTGCGAGATTCATCCCGATTATCCGTACATTCGCGCCTTTCGTTGCTGGCATCGGGAAGATGTCATATCTGCGTTTCATTACATACAATATTGCCGGAAGCGTTACCTGGGTTGTGTTGTTCGTCCTTGGCGGCTATTATTTTGGTAATCTTCCCTCTGTCCGGCGTAATTTCACCCTTGTCATCTTTGCTATTATCGTAGTATCTATTTTTCCTATGGTCATTGAATACTTTCGCAACCGCAGGCGTTTGTCGTAAGAGAACCGGGGCAGAAAAATAGTGGCAGTAGAGACATATTAAGATCCATGTGGCAGGGAAGGAAAAAACATGAAAAAGAAGACTGTGCTCTTTATGGTTCTCGTTATCATCTTCTGCTCGGCGGCAACAGCCGGGGCGGAAAGTCCGAGCATCGTGAAGATCGGCAGCGATCTCACGATTGAGGAAGGCACGAAGGCTCATAATGTCTTGGTCGTGGGCGGACAGATTACCGTGGAGGGCACGGTTGAAAATCACGTGATGGCCATCGGAGGGTCTGTCGTCCTTGCAAATACCGCCCTTGTCGGCGGGAACGTCTTTTGCCTCGGAGGGATCATTGTCAGGGGAAGGGGCGCAGAAATCCGTGGCAGCGTGACAGAGATCAATTCCAATGATATCTCTCAAGCCGTGACGAACGCCTTGAGCGAAGAATGGGAAGGGTGGTCGTGGATATTTGCCGTTATCTCCATGTCCATTTTTCTCGGCCTCATGATCATTACCATGGTGACGGTGCTTCTGATTCCGAAGCCGGTGCGTCTGGTTTCGGCAGCCATCAAGGAGAAGCCTTTCAAGGTTACTGTGTGGGGCCTTGGCGGACTGGTATTGATTGTCCCGTTGGCAGTGCTTCTGGCAATTTCGGTTGTCGGTATCGTCCTGATTCCCCTCGAAATGACCATCGTTCTCTGCGCGGTCCTCATCGGTTTTATTTCGGTGTCACAACTCGTCGGAAGAAAACTATTCGCAGTTCTTAAGAGGAATGATCAAAGCATGATGCGTGAGACTATCTGGGGTCTTATCATACTGTGGTTAATCGGATGGATACCCTACGTTGGCTGGATGATCAAGGTGTGCGCCATAGTCATTGGTATGGGAGCGGTACTCTTGACGCGCTTCGGCACCAATCAGCACATATGAGCCCACAGAGGTGTTCTTGTTGCAAAATAAATTTGATTGTTATAGAAAAACTCCGTCATGAAAGCCCCGTGCCGGGTGCTGGTCATGACGATGTGTAAACTGAGGGAGGACTTCTTTGGGGAAGCTTTTCGGGACTGACGGTATACGGGGCATCGCCAATGAATACCCCATGACGGCTGAAATGGCCTTGAACATCGGCCGCGCTACGGCCCATCTGTTCAAGAAGAAGGGGCATGTGGCGAAGATCATTGTTGGGAAAGATACCCGCATCTCCGGATATATGTTTGAAAGCGCCCTTGTATCGGGGATCTGCTCCATGGGAGTGAATTCCATTATGGTCGGCGTTATGCCGACACCGGGCATTGCCTTTCTCACAAGCAGCATGAGGGCTGACGCCGGTATCGTCATATCCGCATCGCACAATCCCCTTCAGGATAACGGCATCAAGATATTCTCTTCCCTCGGTTTCAAACTTCCCGACGAAAAAGAGATTGCCATAGAAGATTTTATTTTTGCAAGCGAAGGCGAAAAACAGCGCCCTGCACCGGGAGACCTGGGCAAGGTGTATCGACTCGATGATGCGAGGGGAAGATACACAGTTTTTTTAAAACATACCTTTCCTAAGGAATATACCCTGGAGGGCATGAGAATTGTCCTCGATTGTGCGAACGGGGCAACCTATAGAATAGCGCCAGACACTTTTCTTGAGCTAGGGGCTCAGGTGACTACCCTGTTTGATCATCCTGACGGTGTTAACATAAATGTCAACTGCGGGTCCCAGCACCCGGAGAAACTTGTCCACGAGGTGGTGAAGCGAAATGCAGATGTCGGATTTGCATTCGATGGGGACGGCGACCGCCTCATCGCCGTCGATGAAAGAGGCACGGTATTGACAGGAGATCAGGTCCTTGCCATCTGTGCGAGCATGATGAAAAAGGAAGGCACCCTCACCAATAATCTGGTCGTCCACACGGTGATGAGCAACATCGGCCTGGGTATTGCCCTTCACGAAATGGGTATAGATTCCGTAATGACAAACGTAGGAGACAGGAATGTCCTTGAAGAAATGCGTATGAAAGGTGCGGCGATAGGCGGCGAGGATTCTGGTCATCTTATTTTTCTTCCACACCATACAACGGGAGACGGCATTATAACAGCGTTACAAGTGCTAACCGCGATGAAGAGAGAGGGGGAACCTCTTTCTGAACTCGCAAAGATAATGACCGTATTTCCGCAGGTGCTGATCAACATAGACGTCAAGGCAAGACCTGACTTGTCAACAGTGCCGGAGATTGCCAAAGCGATCAAGGGCGCAGAGGACGCTCTGGGTAGCAGGGGCCGGGTTCTGGTTCGTTATTCGGGGACTCAGAATATGTGCCGCGTTATGGTTGAAGGCCCTACCAAAGAGGAAACAGTAAAACACTGCGAGAGAATTGCCGAAGTAGTTAGAAATAAGCTCACTTAAAGCAGAAAATCGAAACCGGAAAGAACTCTCATCACGTGAACAACACTCAACGGACAGTGTCAGATTAGCTCCTGCCGGTATTATTCCACATGCAACAGTTCACCGCGTCCTGTACACGAATCACTACTTTTTTATTGAATTCGAAGTTTACGTCCAATTCGCGAGCGTGGCCAGTTTCACGTGTTAACTATCATTATAAACACGGACTCTAAAGAAAAAGCATATCATGACCGGCAATAATGCCACGTAATATCTCGGAAACGACCTCCTTGTGTTCTGCCATCACGAGTTTGATCTTCCTGTCTTTGCCGGTGATTAAATTGCCGAGGGCAATGCCGTCGATATTTAGTAGACACCCCAGCAGTCTGGGGGCGTGTGCCTGCAGGAGGTGTTCAATATGTCGGTAAAGACGCTCGGCCCCATCGTTGGAAAATAAAAGCAGCCTGGAAACACGGTCTCCATAGTGCGCGCCTTGGCGCGTCCGGACATTCGCAATCCCTTTTCTTTCACTTTCCAGCTTATCAAAGATCGCTTCGAACCCGCAGCGCATCTGCCCCTTGAGCCTGGCCTTCTGCAATACTTTTTTCAGCGGGTCACTCATCGTGATTATGGAGACATTAAGGTGACCGGCGGGCCAGAGCTTCGCAGTACGGGCCATCAGCACCTGACGAATGGACTCGGCATTGCCATCTGCTTCCAACTGTCTGGGGAACCGGATATCTGACAGGTTCATATCATGTATATCTCAAGAGGATGCAGTGTCTGACAAAAAATATCATTCCTGATAAATCTTTTGCATTGTCTCGTATAGGTAATCACGATAGGACCTGCGCCGCTTCATTTCATCGCGGTAGCCGCCTTCGAGAGCTTTCTTGTTTTCCTTAAGCTCCACGAACTCCTTGTCTTCTTCCCTGATCGCTTTGATCTTCTCTTTAAGGGCGTCTACCTTGTCTCTTATGTTCTCCTCTTTATATTTGATCTGCGAAGCGAGCTCAGCGATTTGTTCGTCCTCTCTTTTGACCTTTTTCACAGCTCTAAGATCATTCTCTTCCTGGATGAAGCGTTTGACAATCTCATCTTTGCTCATTTTATTTACTTCTTGAATAAACTCATACGGAACTGCCGCCTGTTTCTTTCTGCTTTTTTTTGCCATATATTCTCCATGAATCATCTTGCTGCCGGTTCTGTCACCATTGACACAATAACTTTTGGCTATTTCTTCGCTGCGTGCATATCATAATTACTGAAAAAATGCCGACAAATTATTACCGCTTGCAATCATGCATATAGGTCATTGTTAAAGACTTGATGATTTATTGAAACATTCGCCTTTGTTGAGTGGCGTAATGAAGTCAGTTATTGATTTTATTGAATTGATCAGGTCAAAGGAGGGGCAATGCGACTGCGATCTTTTTCTGCGGCAGTGCATTGCAAAAAGCCATGCCTGACACTTCTAAACACCAAGGGAGGCCGTGCGGACGTGTTCGTTGTTGAGCAACTCTGCACCTGTCCCCTCAAGGGCCTTCTTTCCATTTTCCAGAACATAGGCCCTGTCGGTGATGGCGAGCGCCCCTTTCACGTTCTGCTCTATGATCAGTACTGTTGTTCCGTCCTGTTTTATTTTCTTTATGACATTGAATATGTCCTTCACAAGGATGGGAGAAAGACCGAGAGATGGTTCATCAAACATCTGCAGTTTTGGCTTTGTCGTGAGTCACTTTCCGATAGCAAGTAATTGCTGCTCGCCTCCGCTTATAAGGTTACTGAAAGCGGGTTCCTTCTTTCAAGAAGTCTTGCAAAGAGTTTGAACTCCAATTCTTTGGTTGCTTCACGCACATTTTTGTTTTCCCTTTTAAAGAACCCATATCAAGATTTTCCTCGACGGACATTTCCACAAAAAGTCTTCTTGCCTCGGGCACATGGACAAACCCTATTTTGATCAGCTTGTAAGGTTCCACCTTATGAATCGGTATAGCATTGAAATGAATCGGGCTAGTCTTCCCTGTTTCTGCCTCGCTTGGTCCTTACGAAAGCCGAAGCTAGGACATTTTCGAGGGTGGACATCCTCTGCAGCAGTCTTACTACCTTAAATGTTCTTGCCACACCCAGCTTGCAAAGTCGATTAGGTTTCAGGTTTGTGAACATCGGGGTTTACATGATTTTCAATGTCGAAATTTCTGATTGCGTTTAAGTTGTCAAAGGAGGGCGAGGGATGAATCTCAGCGCGGATGGTCTTGCGAGGTGTGACACATTTCAATAATCCCCGAGGTTAATGGCAACAAGAGAATTATGATCCCCAGAACAGCGACCCCCGTCCAACCTCTGTAGCCGTAAGCAAAACCACTGGCCGTAATCCCTGCATAACCTCCTATGTAATAGAACAAAATATAAAGGGAATTGGCACGGCCTCGGTTTGACTTGAGTTTTCGGTTGAGTGAACCGGCCGCCGCACTGTGAATGGTAAAGAATCCCGCACAGACGGCCGTTAAACTTATTGCTACGACCACCAACGACTTAACAAGAGTGGCCATAATCGCCAGAGAGAAGATCAGTGATCCCAGTACCATGGAAGAGCCATTGCCTATTCGATTGCTTAGTTCTCCTGCTGCTGGACTTACAACTATCCCGACAACATAGGAGAGGTAGAGCATTGTTATCACATTGGTCGAGGCATTGAAAGGCGGTCCAGTAAGGTAAAATGGCAGGTAATTGAATATAGATGAAAAAACAAAGAAAGCCCCGAAAGCAACGAAGTAAGTACGGAGCAAGTCTGCACGGGAGAGCAACGCCATGAATCCCATGCTCTCAGCTGTATCTGGTTCAATACTCCTTTTATCGTACTTTAGCCGATGAGCAGCAGCAATGGTTATTATCAGCAGGAAAACAGATGCACTCAAAAAGGCATAGCGCCAGTGCAATGGGGGATGAATCCACCCTCCCAATAGCCGACCGCTCAGACCCCCTGCAACCGTGGCTGAAACATAAGACCCCATGACTACATTTAGTCGGTCCAGGGGCAAACTCCTTGCGAGATATGCAGCCAGACATGTCGTAAGAGATGGGATGAAAAGCCCCTGAACAAACCTTGCAAATACAAGCGATGACAAGTTGGTCGTAATAGCACAGAAAAGGCCACACGCACTGATCACCAAACCACCTGTCAAAATTATGGGCCGTATGGGAAAGCGGTCAGCTAATATCCCAAAAGGCAGGTTGGCCAAGGCGATGCCCAAGACTACTGCTGAGATGGAGAGGGAAGCCATACTTTCATTAACCCCGAACTCAACCTGCAATACGGGGAGAACTGGCTGGGTGATGTAAATAGTTGTGAATGCCGCCCATACCAGAGAGAAAACCATGACCTGTAGATTAATATATTTCTTCTTTGTCATATGATTACTTCAATGTTAGAAATATAATTGTTATATCTAACTGCGCATTATCTAATACTACTTTAACATTGGCTCATAACTCAAACCTTTTCAAAATAAGTATTAATTTTGTAATTCTTCTTCAAAATGTATCTGCTTAAAAACAAGGCCAAATTATCCGCACAGCAGAATATCTTTTGAAAGAATATTCATTCCTGTTTTTCTGAAGCCGCAAATTTCCAACATCGATCAAAATACAGGATTTCGATCGGCAATAATTGACATTATTTCGTCAGCATCCAGGCTGTCATAACTTGCCTGTTCCTTACGAGGTCACGATGGTCACTCAGTTGCTGAATGTAGATTAGATCTAAAAGAATTTATGAAGGTCGTGATTGTGAATGCTTTGAAAGTAAGAAGTCAAGACTTCCGAATGGGGTTTTACAGATATAATATTGATGGAGAAAAATGGACGTTACAATGGCCAGATTTGAGTTTGAGGAAGAGTAGACTCCTGTTATTTCATTCTTGCCTGTTTATTTAGTATTCTACTTATCATCAACCTGTCGCATAAAGAAATAATGCAGATTACGGCAGGCTGAAATGAATGAGCCACCCCACCGGGGAGGTGGGGTGGAATTTAGGTTGGTTTTCCATGAATCGTTCGCTTTACCAACTTTTTATAAAAAGGCTATTGCTTTGGCCACCACCATTTCGCTTCCTGATGTGACCTGAAAAAATTCCCTTCTTCATTCATGCTCAACTATATCGCAGAGTTCAAGGTCCTTTGTCTCCGGACTGTACAATAGACTTATGAAAGTCATCACGGCGCCCACGGTTAAAATAACTGCAGGTGAAAGCCACAAATCCTGCCCCTCGATGGCCGCTACAAAAGGTATGCTGTGAGCCCACCAGACATACATACTGAACCCCGCTCCCAAGAGCGCTCCTCCTGAATAGCCCAATCCGACCCCCGCTGCTCGCCGTTTTGTTGGGAAACGTTCACAGAGGTAGGCAGGTATGATGCCCCAGGCCAGCTTCAGCATTGCCGCCATGGTCGTGCCCAAAATGGCGAGCTTCAGATTACGAGCGACTGCAGCATTATAAAGTACATAATAGACGGGAACGCCGAATATAACCAGGAAAACACAATAATACTGCGTCAGTTTTTTTCTCCCGGTATAGTCGGAAATCCAACCGTAGAAGTTATAGCCGAGAAACGCCATAAATAGGGCAAAACCGTAAATCAAGCTGTACGTCGTAAGGTCGAAACCCCTTCCGCCGAGTGTCAGAATCTTCGGTAGAAAACCGTAAACAGAGTAATCCGTGAGGAAAAGACCTGTCATAAAAAAGAAGACCTGCAGAAAATCCCATAAGGCAGGTGGTTTGAACAATCCCACAAGAGGCGCCTTTTCGATGTGACCTTCCTTCTTGGCCCTCTCAAATTCAGGAGACTCCGGCAGCTTCTTTCTGATATACAGGGCCAGGAATACAGGCAATACTCCTGATAAAAAGACAATGCGCCAGCCGTAAACAAACATGGCCTGGCTGCCCACGGTCCAGGAGACCAGGGCAACCACAAGGGATGCAAAAACATACCCTAATGGGAAACCTGACTGAACGAAGCCGCCTATTGCACCACGCTTCTTTTGTGGAGAATGCTCAATGGCAAAAGTATGTCCCACCGCATATTCTCCTCCAAAAAAACATCCCATCAGAAACCTAAGGATACAAAAAATAATATATGCCCAGACTCCGATCTGATCATATGTGGGAAGCAAGGCGGATATAAAGGACATCACGCCAACTCCACCTATGGTCAGGATGAGGAGAAGACGTCGGCCTATCTTATCTCCATAATGTCCGAAAATCGCCGAACCAACCGGTCTGGCAGCCATTGTAATAGAATAGGTAAGGAGAATTGTGATAAACCTCCAAGCTTCACTCCCAGTTGGAGACGTGAAGGTTTTCACGAGGATCGGAGCCATGACGACGACAAGCGCCATGTCGTATGCATCCAGCATAAAACCCAAAAACTGCGAACCCATCGCCATTTTTGTATCTTTGCCCAATTTCACTTTTTCTTGCATAGCCATGATAATTTCCTTCCTTTCATCAAATGAATTTCCTTACTATCTGTTGCCTTCGGACACCTTGGTTTTTTTCACTTCCTATCTCCATCGTGGAATGGGATAGACATACTCATTGGTTGCAGACTCTCCCGGCATAATAATCTGGTAGCGGCATTGATTATCTGCATAACCAAGGTATTCATGATGTTCCGATTCGTATAGCCTAAGCCTCTCCCCAAAGTCAAGACAGAAAATGGGCTTGTTTAAGGTGCACGGTCGGGTAAGCCTGCGCATGTTTAAAGTTAAAAGGTGCAACGGAATAGAGCTCATAGGGTGTCCGGTATCTTAAAACCTAATGAATCCTATGTTTATTTGATCACGATTTATGATAGAAATCTACAATGAAGTTAATTCGAAAACTGAAGAATTTTAGTAAGATATGAGTTAACATTCAATCTAACCTTACCTCTTTTTATAATCATTCAATATTTTCTCATCCCCCCATTTCTACCTTAACACCTCACCTCTCAGGCCACAATTCCCATTTCAGATAAACCGCATAATGATTTTCAATGTGTTTATCCATCTCCAAAGCACCATATAAACAGGCCTAAACACCTGTCGATTATATTTAACAGAAAACGAACCGCAGTTCGTTTTTCATGCAATGAAAGGAGGGTATCAAGAAGGTCCTTGAAATTGAAATTCCTAAGAAAGCGGGACTGGATGTTTTAAGATGATGTTGGTGATTTTTTCATTGTAGGCTATTTATTTAGTATCAACAAGTAAAACAAAAATATTTTGTAATAATTTCTGCCCGCTAAACATAAGAAATCATGGCAGAGATTAATTCATGGTGTCCGCGAAGGACTAAGTGGGGCTCGCTTTATTTTCTTTCAATGGGAAAGGTCAAAGTCGCTCCGAGCCATCCTATATAGGATACAAGCGGCACGAAGGACAGAATGAGTATCAAGTAAAGAAACCGCGCAATCCCCTGAGTCTCCAGTATATCGGGCGAGAATATTCTCCAGAGAAGGGCACCTGTAGCATTGACGAGAAGAAGGGCGGACAAAATAATCTTCAGTGTTACCGCTCTCATCGGACGCGCTAGATAGTTTAGCCACCAGGTAAACAATCCCGTCAGCATGGCCACCGGCATAGATAAAAGCCCTGCTATTAGACAGTGCAAAGCGGTACTCTTGAACGATTCTGCGCCGCAAGAGAGATATAGAACATTAAAGAGGACAACGGATAAGAAGAAGACGATGGGGAAATGAACCGTCATGGGATGAGGGTGTCTTTCGAAAAAAGGAAACCGACTGATAAGAAACGAGAACATCGTCGGCATAGCTCTCACGGGCTCCGTCTTCTCCCCCAAAATGCCCACCTGCGGGTATCTATCGAAGACCTCCTCACCATGAGGAGCCGCCTCAATATCTGCGCTGAGATCACGGGCTGCATGGTGGCGCTTCATGTGCAGGCCGCCTGCCCATAATTTGCTGCCGCTTACATCGAAGACCCTTCCCCGGTATGCAATATAGACAGGTCTTCCGTCCTGTCCGTTGAATTGCGCCAGAGTTTCCGAATCAAATTCCTTCATCGCTCAGATCCTGATGTTTAGTAAAATAAGAAAATCGCGTCAAGAAAGAAAAATATCCACCCGCTTGCCGTTACAATACCGAGATAGAAGAGGGGCTTCTTCGTCAGGGCAGAGTCTGTTACTGTATTTCGTAAACATATGACTTGATGCTCTTCGCCTAATAATTAGGACCATTGGCTCACTTCCTGTCCTTGATTGGAAATTGCCCGTGAAGAATATTTGCCGACATAGAGCGTTGTAACCGCGGCAAAGACAGGCGTGGCGACAATGGCTAAGGCCGTCCATGATATCCATCTATCAGGTTTCATATCAGACATGCAACGGGACCTCCTTTTTCCAATGCGCAAAGATTCCGCAAATAGCCGTCACATTAAAAAAGGGTTAACTGATTCAAGCTAACCCTCTATTAAATTTATATGGTGGTGCCCGCAGTCAGCTGATAACCCGTCTGTATCACGAAATCTCGTGAAAAACGAGAAAAAAACGTGATTTTGAGGTTCCTTCACTCTTGATCGATATCTAGTATAATAACTAGATGAAATCTGGGGCTGTCCTCGGGTGCAATTATTTTCTTCTGGACTTTTTGTACTTTATTATCTAGTGTAATAACTAGATAATATGGAGGTGAGCCATGGGCTATCCAACCAAGGTGCAGTTGATTAAACGCAAGGAGAGCAAGCAGTGGTACATTAATTTTCCTGCTGCTGTTGCACAGGCCATGGAGTTCAAAAGCGGCGAGACGGTTGAGTGGATCATCGAGGACAAGGGGAGTCTGGTATTGCGCCGACAACAGGTGCCACCTTCTGTGATGAAAAGAAAACGGAAGTAAGGAAAAGAAACAGTTGACCTTACAACGCAGGAGAAAGTATCCTTTGAAAGGCGGGAATATTAACCAAAACAATAACCCAGGCTGAGAGCAAAGCGTAAACTTGTATCAGACTAATGTGTCTCAGAAGGTTTGAAAATATACACTTCGTCACATAAGAAAGGAAGTTCTTATCAAAGGATAATAAGATCGTGGGCCAGATTGTAAGGAAATGGCGATGAACAACGACCAATATTTCTTGATCTATACAAACTATTCTTTACGTGACAATCGAGAAAGGCACATAAGTTTTTTTGATAGATATAATGTGCGCGACCTATGGGGGACAACTTTCAAAATAAGCTACCTTCACGAACGTTTTATTTTCAATTCAAATAAAATTGAAAAACAACGTCATTTACTGTTTCAGAGGGTGTTGAAACAAATAGCTGATGGCATATCTTTGCTTAAGATAGATGGCTTGGGTAATATAATTCAAGAAACCAACAGGAATAAACCAAGAATAACTCAGAAAGTGACCACTGATAAGAAGGGTAAGGAAAAAATTACTCACACAGAGATCGTAGGGCCTATTGCACACAAAACGGAAGGTGAACGTCTATATAATTTAGCTTGTCATTCTTTAATTTCCTTCCTTTCTGTACGCGGTAATCTTCAGAAGATAAAGCAATGCCCCTATTGTAAATTGTTCTTTATTGCCAAAGATGCAAAACGAATAAACTGTTACGAGAATAAATGTGTAAAAGAAGATAGGCGTTTACGAAAGCAAAAACAACGTGATGAGGACCCTGTAAAGTATTTATGAATGTCTCTTAAATTTACAGCGTCTTTTAAGATTTAAAAGACGTAAATTATTGAAAAGACTAAGATATAGTTGACATAGTCTTTTCATGTGTTACTAAGCAGCCATGATCTTAAACGGTCATGGCTTTTTTATTACATGATTATTGAGGTGCAAAACATGGAAAGTAAAGATACCTACAAAACCGAATATCTCCCCATAAGCAAGGTTCACCTGAATGAGAAGAATCCCCGGCTTATCAAGGATGCTGCCTTCAAGCGGCTGGTGAAATCCCTCCAGGAAAGCCCGGACCTTTTCCGGGCACGCCCCCTGCTGTGCTCTGACCGTACCGGCAGGCTGGTGATCATGGGCGGCAACATGAGATATCTTGCGGCGAAGGAACTGAAATATACCGAGGTGCCGGTGATCATCATGAAGAGGCTGACGGAGGATCAGGAAAAGGCAATCATCATCCGGGATAATGGCACCTTCGGCGAATGGGATTTCTCGATACTGGCCAGTGAATGGTCGGACCTACCCCTGGAAGACTGGGGCGTTGAATTGCCGGAAGGGTGGCTGTCCGGTGCCGGTGAGGTAGTGGAGGATGAATTCGATGCCCAGGCCGAAGCCGACAAGATCGTCGAACCCGTCACCAAGGCCGGTGACATATGGCTTCTTGGAAAGCATAGGATCATGTGCGGGGACTCAACGAGGAAAGATCACGTTGAGCGGTTACTGGGGTCAGAGCGAGCCGGTCTGCTCCTTACGGACCCCCCTTTCGGCATTAACATTGTAGGCAAGGTCGACAAGGCGACGGGCAAGGGCCAAATAGGAGGTGGTGGTAAAAAGTATTCGCCGGTTGTCGGGGACGAGTCGACAGAGACGGCCAAGAAGGTTTATCGTTTGAGCCAGGAGATGGGCATAAGAAAAGTCATTCTCTGGGGGGGTAATTATTTCAGTGATTTCCTGCCTCCATCACCCTGCTGGATCATATGGGACAAGCGAGTTGAAGCCGCATCCAACAACTTCGCCGATTGCGAGCTAGCATGGACTAGCTTCACGTCTCCCGCCAGGGTGTATCGCCAGCTCTGGAACGGGTATACGCGGGAAGGCAAGCGTAATGTCGAAGGATTAATGAGAATGCATCCCACACAAAAACCCGTCGGCCTCTTTGCCTTCTGTATAAACAATTATTCGGAAGAGAAAGAGATAATTCTCGACCTCTTCCTCGGGTCCGGTCCTGCTTTAATTGCTGCAGAACAGCTAGGCCGCATATGCTACGGCATGGAGATAGATCCAATTTATTGTGATGTCATCTGTAAAAGATGGAAGGACTTTACGGGCAAGACACCGATTCTCAAACAACACAGGAGGAAATAAAGATGTATAACGAAAAGTCAAGAAAAAACCTCAAGAAGTTCTCTTCTAAGAATCAGCCGAAGAAAAGAGGCAGGCCAAAAGGTTCGTTTTCGCTTACCAATGCGCTCAATAAAGTAATGGCAACTGAAGATCCAGCAAGTGATAAGCTTGTCTTCGAGCTCTTTGTTACTGCCGGTGTAAAACATGCCATAAAAGGCAATGCGGCCTACTTCAAGGAGATCTTCGAGCGACTTGAAGGCAAGGTGACTGATAAAGTTGAACAGACGGGCAAATTCAGCGGACCTGTAACTTTAACAGTTCGTTACGAAAATCGCCCGAAATTAGCTGATTCCGATAAAAGCGAAGAGAAAGATATGACCAATTCGGATTAACTGAAATTACTTCTTTGACTGGCTTGTCCCCAGGAAATGCGGTACATGTTCTGGGCATAGGTGAAGGTAATCTCTTCAGTAAGAGAGCGCCCCTGAGCGTATGGCGATTATCGGGAAATAAGATAAGCGTCCGCATAAAACATGTATTTATCATTCCGTGATATGGAACCTATGTCGTATATAATGCAGAAGTGAGGCTTATTATCATTAAGCCTAAGGCGGGCATGTATGGATGTAAGTTCCGTGCCTAACCGGAGGTCAGGTCTTTAGGGATTGGGCCAGACCCATTAAACTAACGAAAGGGGGAGAAATGTCTATTCGCAGGAGATCTTCATTTCTAATTGGGGCAAAAGGAGATGATTACCATCTTGTTCAAAAAGTCATTGACGTTAGTCGTGAATTATACGGGAATGAATTCAGTGTTAACGATCTTACTGCCCTGGGTCAATTTACCAGATCTGAAAAAAAGCATCTAAGAAGAATATTCGATGACAATTACACCATCATATATGCGTGGGATGCACAATTCGACTATGAGGATGGGAAATGGAAATATAGAAAATCAGCATACGATACTGAAAATGCTATGAGGAAATTGCTGATTCTACTGAACAGTAAAAAGTTTTTACCGGGCACGACGGTCAGTACGAGTAACCTGAGCCTGATAAGAACACTCATATCAGAGTGGGATGCAATGTTCGTAAGAGAGTGGGAGATGTCACGAGGTGATGAGGCGCCTCGATATGAAATTACCTGGGAAATACTTCAATTTATTTCCGACAATATGCAACAGCGGCTGGGTGAATACAGTGTCTTCAATTTTGATTTTGTAAAAACCTTTTTGGAAGCATATTACGATTCCTTCGATTTAGTTTTTGAAAAAATCATATTTGGAACCTATAAACCAAAATGAGTGTTATAGTTAAAGTCCTCATCAAATCTCGTCGTGTCAGGAATCCCGTCAATACAAAATATCGTGAAATGCACAGGAGCCTGCTTTTTTAAGAAACCCAACTCGCCTGTCCGATAGGTGTAGTGCTTGATGAGTGTTTTCGTTTCGACAAAAGCATCGTCGTTGAAAGGGAAGGCCGCAAGCATCTGACACTTAATGCTTACTCTAAGTTATCTCTAAAAAATAATGATTATTGGTAGAAATGTGCAATAAGAAAAGGCAGGACCGAATTGACCCTGCCTTTAGCTTTTAATAAGGTAATAGACTTTAAGATACGCTATTTGAAACGATCGTTATCACTTTACATCTTAAAACTTGTTATGTTGAAACAGTTCCCCGAAACCCCGATAAAAATTTTTGTTGATACTGTGTCAATAAATAAAAAATAGCCACCACCGAGTAACCCACAACCGCGCCGCCGGTTATTTATAGACCGGCTTCCCGCATCTATGGATAACTCTTATAGGCCCGTAAAGCCTTAACCAGAGAGCCTTTTTTATTGGCCACACGCGGTTTTCATTTTGTGCTCACAGTGAGCACAAAATTTCGAGAACACCATAACTACACACGTAACAGCAGGGTGTTTTGCAAAATAGGGATTAATGTCAAATCACTAAATGAACATTTGATTCGTTGCGTCAGGAACATGGAAGAAGGTTGAAGGTTTTTCGGGACACCCCTCCATTTCTTTCTTCCTTGAAGTCAATGGGCTTGACTTTCTCGCGTGAATACAAGAGATCAATACGTAATGATCATGTTTTCCAGTCAATCATTGACACACAACCACACATCTTTTAATCACTATGCCATTGACACACAAGGGTGTATTTCTTATACTCCTTTTCCGTAAAAGCAAGTCTTTATCAAAGAAGAATATCTCGGCGTAGAGAACCGGTGGCTATGTCAATTTATGGGTGCTGCGATTCCGGGAGGGATGACCATTTCATGGGAACGCCGCCCCGGCGGGCCACACGGGACGGTAAGGCAGTCCCAGCAGGAGGGGCATTATGTTCGATGGGAAGATCATTCCGGGATACCACCATCAACCTGGATTCCACTGCGCGTCAAGCGCTATCCGCAACGTCCTGGCGTTCCGAGGTATCCAAGTCAGCGAGCCCGTTGTCATCGGCCTGGGACGGGGGCCGGGATTCTTCTACCAGATCAGCAATCACCGCCCATCCCGGCTTATCCACGTGCGCCACCTCACCCTGGAGGAGAACTTCTTCCGGACCGTAGGCCTGAAATTCCAGTGGTGGGAGACGGAGGACGCCGCCGAGGCGACGCGTCTTGCGAAGGCGTCGTTGGACCGAGGCCAACCAGTCCTTATCCAGACCGACATCGCGTATCTCCCCTACTTCAACACCGATCAGCACTTTCCCGGCCACGCCGTGGTCCTCTGCGGCTACGACGACGAGAAGGGCGAGTTTTACGTTTCGGACACGCTCCATCCGGATATGCTCGCCGTGTCGACTCCGGACATGGAGCGGGCTCGGAGCGCCGGCTTCCCGCCCTACGTGCTGAAGAACAAGTTCTTCGTCCTCGGGGACCTCTCGGGATTCCGCATCGACGAAGCCGTGGTGCGGGGCGCCATCCGTCGGTGGGCTGAGGAGAACCTGAAAGGCATTCTGGGGCTGCCCGCTGCCTACGGAATCAGGTCGCTGGAGGCGCTTATCGAGGATCTGCCCGATTGGAAGGAAGCAGCAGACTGGCAATGGTCGGCGCGCTTCACCTACCAGATCATCGAGCGGCGGGGAACGGGGGGTGCCGGCTTTCGTACCCTTTACCGGCAGTTTCTAGAGGAGCAGGAGGGGCAGTACCCAGCGCTCCAGAGGATATATCTCTCAAAGGAACTGGCCGTCATCGAGGACATCTATCACGATGTGGCTGCTGCCTTCCGGCAGATCAGCGAAGGTAAAGCGCCGGACTTCTCCCCCGCCACGCCGGTTCTGGAGAAGCTCCTGGAGTGGGAAAAGAATTTCTATCAGAAGATTCTGCTTGAACTTTGAAGGCAGGGCATATCAGAAACAGCTGAGTCTACACCGGCCCTTGGAGCAATGGTGGTAATTTGGGCGCCAGAAAAGGACTCTTCAAACGGCACCTGAAAGGATCAATCGGATTAGCGGTGCGTATAGCTTCATATACTGTTATTTTTCCCGAGGCGGCATGATATTCTTTTATTGGCGTTTCAGGATGGTGGGCCAGCCTTTCGGCGAAAAGTATCTATACAAATGGTGGAAAAGGACCTGTGCAAATCTCGGCATTGAAGATGTTGATCTTTATAGCGGCACGCGTCACAGTTCAGCGACGGCGTTGAACCAGAGTTCCGTCAATGCCCATATGCCTTTCAGCCTGCCTGATACCGCACTGATGCCCCTCACTCTATTTCTTAAGTTCAAACTGTCTTGAGTCTCAAAGGTGATAAGCCAAGAAAAGTCCTACGAATTGCCATTTGATTTAAGTGGGAAGAGAATTTTGACATACCAAGTTGCTAGAGAATCAGATAACAAAAGCGCTGAGAAATACGCACTTGCCAGCAAACTAACTGATGCCATACTCGAATTTCAGACGAGAACCTGAACTTGAAAGATTCCATCTTGCCAAGAATAGGTAACCTGGTACCCGAGTCCTGCAAGGGTCTGTCTGATGATATTATTCTGGGGACTAATCACACTCACGAAACGGGAAATACCGTGCTCTTTGCCGATGATAAAGAGCTTCTCCAATAATAATTTGCCGAGGGCTTTATTCTGCCAGTCATCACGGACCGCAACAGCAAAATCCGTGGCATTAGCTTGAGGATCAAAAGCATAGCGGGCTACAGCAATAATCGCTTCTTTGTGTGTCCCGAGCAGCTTTTCCTTCGGTCCTCCGAGTGGCAATCCATACTCCGGGATCACAGCCACAAGGGCAAATTCAGTATCATAGTTAACGTGTGTAAATTGGAAAAGCATATCTTCCGGCATCGCCGGGAGCAGCTTCAGAAAACGCATGCGTATGGACTCGACGGAAAGTTTATTGAAAAAATCGACAAGAAGATCTCCGTCAGTCTGCAGAACAGGCCTGAGAAATACCTCTCTTCCGTCCTTAAGCTTGAGTCGGCTTTCATATTGAGTAGGATAGCCTTTGCTGAATGACATTTTCATCTCTCTCAAAATTGAGAATGGATTTGGCTAAATTCGTCGTAACCGGGAAAAGAGCATAAAAGCACTTACTGCATGGTTCGCTTGAAAGGTAGAGATCAATACGCAATTAGGAAGTGTTGCAAAATGGGACACAGCTATTAAACGCTTTAATTTCACTATTAGTAGAACATTATGAATATGTAAGGGTACGAAAGCGGTATGTGTAGATCTCCCTATATTTTATAATACCTTATGATCTATGCAAAGCAAATTACGGTACTCGGCCGTGCAAATCTTTGACTTCATATTTATCCAATTTGCGATATAAGGTACTTCGTGAAATGCCCATTTTGTTTGCGATTTCTTTCTTAGAGATATTTAGTCTTAGCATTTTCATCATTAATTTACGTTCTATTTTGCTGACGGGTTCAATGACGTAATCAGCGTCTTCCATGGATCGTTCATCAACAAGCTCGGATGGCAGAAGACCAACTGTAAGTCTGTTGGCGTGGGCAACATTGATCATCGTTTCAAGGACATTTTGCAATTCTCTGACATTTCCCGGCCAGTCGTAATTCATGAATCTCTCGAAGACTTCATCTTCGATCTTCTCTATTTTCTTCCCCATCGTCTTGCCGATATTGCTGACAAAACACTCGACTAAAAGGGGAATATCGTCCTTTCTTTCCCTCAGCGGTATGAGACGAATCGTGAACACATTTGACCGATAATACAGGTCCTCGCGGAATTTGCCTTTTCGAACTTCTTCCTTCAGATTTTTATTGGTTGCTGCTATGATCCTTACGTCTATCGTTGTTACCCTGGTTCCGCCGATCCTGGTTATCGATTTGTCCTCAATAACTCTTAAAAGAGCCACCTGTAATTCTAAGGGTGTTTCACCTATTTCGTCCAGGAAGATTGTTCCTCCATCTGCAAGTTCAAATTTCCCCTGGCTGCCTCCCTTCCTCGACCCTGTGAATGCACCATCAGAGTAACCAAAAAGTTCACTCGTTATAAGATCCCTAGGAATAGCAGCGCAATTTATGGCGACATACGGACCATCTCTACGACTGCTGTTATTATGAATTGCTTGCGCGAAAATATCCTTTCCTGTCCCACTTTCCCCTAAGAGAAGAACATTGGAATTGATCTGGGACGCTATTTGAGCCTGTCTTACTGTTTGCAAGAATCTGGGATTGTGTCCGATAATGTCTCCAAAGCTAAATTTTGCTTTTGCTCCCATCATCTTTGCGGCAAGAGTCCTTGCTCTCTTGATCTCGTTAAGAATAACAATTTTGCCGGTCACCTTGTTCATTGATAGAATTGGATTGCACGTTAAGGTAAAATCAGATTGAATATTTCTGAAAGAGATTCTCACTTCCACATCTGTGAGAGAGTCATTGTTATTAATTAGGTTAAGCAAACTTCTGTTGTTTTTGCCGCAGAGATCTTTGATATGTCTGCCCAAGAATCTTGGCGCGTCAGGGCCGAAGGCTTTATTTGCATTTTTATTTATCAGAGAAATAAAGCCGTCATTATTAATGGTCATAATTATTTCAGGGATTGACGAAATAACCGTTTTCTGAAAACCTTCAACAATCTGGTACTCTTTAAGGAGTTTTCTCAAACTAATGTCATTCTCAATTGCATGTGCCGCAGCCACTACCATTCCCAAGGTATGAGGATTAGCCCTCTGATTAGGCCCGGTCATGGCAATAACAGCTATTATCTTTCCTTCCGCATCATGTATTGGCGCTCCTGAACCTGTCCACTTATGTGAATTTATACAATAATGTTCGTAGCCAAAAACCTGAAAAGATCGCTTCAACTTTAGGACTGTTCCTGCGGCATTTGTTCCAGCAGCTTCTTCACTCCAGCAGCTTCCCAAGACGAAATTTCCACGCCTTACACTCTCCAAGACATCGTCATCTCCCACGAGATTAAGAATATATCCGTGGGCGTCAAAAAGCGCCACAATGAAACCCGACCCTTTGAGAAAGCCGTAAAGGTTTTTCATGAAGGGTAGGCTAACATCAATAAGGCCCACATTTTTTTTCAGCAGTTCTTCTAATTTCTTTTCTTCAAGAACTAAGGGAACTCTTGTAAGGTACGGGTCAACGTTGTTTGATTTGCACCTCTTCCAGGAATCTAAGATTATGGGAGAAACGATATTGCTGTTATTAACCTGAGTACCGGTTATAAACTTGTGCCACTCGCTGTAAATCGCATTAACTTTTTTCCCATTTTCCATACTCATTTGCTCCTGTATTTGTTTTTCTCCCCTATTAGGATACTCCTCTTTTTTCATATCGCCTGAATGATCACTTCTGACCGCACCAAGAAAAGACGCGTTGATGGGCACGTTGTCGTGACACATATGCTCTTCATGTGTCATATTCAAACATGAATGTCTTATAATGGAACACAAATCTATGAGCATAAATTGAGAAGAATTACAAGTAACTTTTAGAAAGTGCTGTAAATTGCGGCACATGAAAGAGATTTTTTGAATATGTAAGAGTGGTATAGGAAATGCAAATTATCATTATATAGGTGCCGTGATCGGGATGCGCTGAAGTGAGAAATTCCGCATCCTGTATGTCGGTGTTGAAATTTTGCATTTGAAATTGTTGATATTCAGAATTTAGGATTTTAGATGAAACCAATCAGAAGAATGAAAAAAATGGAGAGCAATAATGATATCGTTATGGCAAGTGCGGTGAGAACGCCGTTCAGCAAATTTGACTCCGCCATGGCGGATATCCCGAGTATCGATCTCGGGATACTGGTCATGAAAGAAGTGATCAAGAGGGTAGGAGTAAAGCCCGAGGAATTGGATGAAGTCAATTACGGGAGCTGCATGCTCGCTGAGATTGCGCTTGAAACGGACGTGCCGGCAAGGCAGGCGACCCTCCTTGCCGGATTTCCGGCGGAGAATATTTCTTTGACCATTGACAGGGCGTGTTGCTCATCACTGACGGGTCTTCGCCTTGGCGTAAGGGCAATCAAGGCCGGAGAGGGCGAAATCGTCATGGCCGTGGGCTCAGAGAACATGCCGCGGACGCCTCATCTAGCCCCAGGCTTAAGAAAGGGCACGAGGATAGGCAATATTAAGCTTATCGATAATCTCTTTGAGCTCGGCTACACGGCGAAAGGATTCAACGCCCTTGCTAAAGATGCGGGAGAAGTTGCAGTGGAATACGGCGTGACAAGGGAGATGCAGGACGCCTGGGCGCTTGGGAGCCAGGAGAAGTACGTAAAGGCCTTTGAGGAAGGCAAATTCAAGATCGGGGAGGAACTGATGCCGGTAGTGATCCCTCAAAAGAAAGGTGATCCTATCGTCATTGAAAAGGATGAATCCCCACGTAAGACAAGCATGGAAGCGTTAGCTAAATTAAAACCCGTATACGGCAGCCCCACCGTGACACCGGGGAATGCTCCCCCTATAAGTGCCGGGGCAAGCTCGATTCTAATAATGACCGCCAAGAAGGCGAAAGATAAAGGCCTAAAGCCCATGGCATCAATACTTTCAGTCGTGGCTTCGGCTACTATTCCCCGTGAGATGGCAGTCATTCCGGCTTACACGATTCAAAAGGCCCTGAAACAAGCAGGTCTGACACTAGACGACATCAAGTTGATTGAAATAAATGAAGCCTTTGCAGTGCTCCCTCTTGTTTCCACGAAAATCCTTGCCAATAAGGACGAGAGGAAGTGGAAAGATCTTCAGGCTAGGACTAATGTAAACGGTGGAGCCATCTCCATCGGTCATCCCGTTGGTGCGAGTGGTGGAAGAATTTTGATGACGTTAGCCCACGAACTGAAGAGGCGCGGAGGCGGTTACGGTGTGGCGGCTATCTGCGGCGGCCTGGCGCAGGGCGAGGCGGTAATAATCAAGGTTTAGAAGAAGGTCAAAATACTCAGCGCGTTTTAATACGCCGAAGTAAGGAATCACAGATGGGGGGAGCATGGATTATCAGACAATCTTATACGAAAAGAGTGAGAAAATCGCCGTCATTACCTTGAATCGTCCCAAGAGCATGAATGCCCTCAACAGCCAGATATTTACGGAACTGCATCATGTCCTGTCGGAGATTGATGGTGATGAAGACGTAAAGGTTGTCATCCTCGCCGGAAACGAAAAGTTCTTTGCAGCAGGCGCTGACATTACTGAGTTTGGAGAGATTGCGGCGCCGGTTGATGCGCACCGGTTTCTGAAGAATGCCCAGGCGGTTTATAACAGGATCGAGGATCTCGAAAAGCCTGTTATTGCGGCGGTGAGCGGATTTGCCCTAGGCGGGGGATGTGAACTCACGCTGGCCTGTGATTTGAGGATTGCCGCAGAGAATGCAACTTTCGGGCAGCCGGAGATAAGGATTGGCATAATTCCAGGGGCTGGCGGCACTCAGAGGCTTCCAAGAATCATTGGCGTTACCAGGGCCAAAGAACTTCTGTACACAGGTGATTTCATCGATGCACAAGAGGCCTATCGTATAGGACTCGTGAACAAGGTGGTGCCCACTGCGTCACTGATGGAGGAAGCCAAGAAGATGGCTGGGAAGATTGCTCGGCAACCGGGCTTCGCGTTGAAGATTACAAAGATCGCGGTCAATGACGGGATGAACATGGATATGAAGTCGGCCATGGCCTACGAGGCGCGATGTTTTGAAATGCTCTTTTCTACGGCGGATCAGAAAGAAGGAGTGAGGGCCTTCGTGGAGAAACGAAAGCCTGTTTTTACCAACAGGTAGTGTTGACCAAGTCCATTTCACTGGAAACTGTGAGGAGATGAGACGATGGGGAAGAATATTCTTGAGAGATTATTTTCCGTACATGGGCAAATAGCGGTTTTAACTGGAGGCTATAGAGGCATAGGCTTAGCAATGGCCGAAGCTTATGCTGAAGCAGGAGCTGACACGGTGCTACTTGCAAGGAATTTGTTGGGGTGTCGGGCAGCGGCTGAGGAAATCAAGAAGGCGTATGGGGTAAGAGCAATTGGAAAATCTATGGATGTGCGCGATTCCAAATCCGTTGATAAGATTATTCAGGAGGTTGTAGATGAATTCGGCAGAATTGACATTCTCGTCAATTGCGCAGGGATTCCAGGCAGTGAGAAGCCGGTATTAAAGATGACCGATGAAGATCTGGATGAAGTAATGAATGTGGATTTTAGAGGGACGTTTCTGGTTTCGCGAGCGGTAGCGCAAGTCATGGTTAAGCAGAAGAGCGGCAAGATCATCAACGTCGCTTCTGCGATGGGAAAGATCGTGGCTCGCAATATGTCAGGATACGCCGCAAGTAAGGCTGCGGTTATCCAATTGACACGGGTGATGGCCTTGGAGTTGATGAGAGACAATGTTCAGGTCAACGCTCTCTGTCCGGGTTATTTCGTGACTGACTTTAATCGGGATTTCTTTCGATCAGAAATGGGAAAGGCAGTTATCAAGAAGATGGTTCCGATAAACAGAGTTGGTCAATTAGACGAATTAAAATCGACTGCCCTATATTTAGCAACCTGCCCGCCCTTTCTGACGGGATCGGAGATCTACGTAGATGGCGGCCATACAATAGTATGATGGCAATGTGAAAAGCTCAATGTATTGCTTTAACGTGGAGATGAAATACATAAAATGAAGATAATGGATGTCACTATCGACATCATATAGCACACTGAAATCTGCGATTCTTTTATGCTTTCTAAGGATGCGACAAAGAATTCGATGGACATGATTAAGATTTAAGGAGGCCGGAGAAATATAATTATGCGAACCTTTAAAGAGTACAAGAAAAGTCTATTAAAAATGAGGCCAAATATCTACATCGGGGGAGAGTTGATAGGAAGAGATGACCGAAGGGTCGATGCGGGCATGAAAGTGATCGCGATGACTTATGATGCGGCGCAAGATCCCAGATTCAAGGATCTGATAACGGTGAAATCACCTCTGACAGGAAAAGAGATCAACCGCTACACTCACGTTCCTCAGAATTCAGAAGATCTGCTGGCTAAACAAAAATTAACCAGGGAGTTGTGCGGACTTTGTGGGGGCTGCATCCAAAGATGTATGGCCAATGACACTATAAGCGCTATCTCCATTGTAACCAAGGAAATGGACGATGAACTTGGAACAGAATATCTCGAGCGGTTCTTGAACTACCTCAAGTATTATCAAGATAATGACTTGTGCGGCAATGCCGGGCAGACCGACATCAAGGGGGACCGGTCGAAGAGACCCTACGAACAGCAAGACCCAGACCTTTATCTAAGAGTGGTGGAGAAGAAGAAGGGTGGAATCGTCGTACGTGGAGCCAAGGCGCACAACACGATGGCCCCCTATGCCGACGAGATTATAGTCGTACCTACAAGGGCTATGACCAAAGATGACTCTGACTGGGCGGTTTCTTTTGCAATACCGGCAGACACAGAAGGGATTTCACTGATTGCTAAGGCAAGCCAACCCGATCCGCGGACCCATATAAAGGCCCCATATAATGAAAAGGGTATAATGGACTCACTCACTGTGTTCGATAATGTTTTCGTGCCGTGGGAAAGAGTTTTCATGTGTGGTGAGTGGAAGTATGCGGGTCGTCTGGCTCTGTTGTTTGCCAACTACCATCGCTTCAGTTACTGTGGATGCAAGCCTGCCACGACTGACATTGTCATGGGAGCGACAGCCTTGGTGGCGGAGTATAACGGGGTAGCAAATGCATCTCATATCAAGGACGACTTGGCCGAACTCATGGTGATCGCAGAGTTGGTTTATGCTGCTGGCGTTGCCGCCGCTGTATATGGCACGAAGACCTCTTCGGGCACATTTGCGCCGAACTTCACGTACAGTAACGCTGGTCGTTATCATGCCGGGATTAACATTTACCATGAATACGATGTCTTGGCCGCTACTGCGGGAGGTTGGCCTGCTACCATGCCATCTGAAGAAGATTTCTATAATAAGGCGATTAAAGGTTATTTGGAGAAATATAGTATGCGAAAACCGGGCATAAGCGCAGAGAGCCAGCACCGGCTTTTCCGCTTTATATCGGATTTTTCGTGTTCGGCATGGTCTGCAGAATGGCAGTATGGTGGAGTACATGGTGGGGGATCACCGATCATGGAACTTATCGGGATAAGGAGCCAATACGATCTGAAATCTAAGATGGAACTGGTTAAGGACCTGGCAGGCATAAAAGAGTAGTTGTAGTAATCGAAAATAAGAATAGTAACTTGGTTAGAGAGGCCTGAAGTTGGAGCCAACCTTCGTGACAAGTTTGGCAACCAATTATTTAGGAGCAGAATAAAATTGAAGAGGGAGTATCACTGATGAAAGAAGAGGATACGAAAAAATCGTTGGACAAGCGGATGACTCTCAAGGAGGCGATATCTAAATTCGTATTTGAGGGTTGCTCTGTTGCCTTCGGCGGCATGGCTGGCGCACAGAGTATTGCCCCCACCTATGAGATCATAAGGCAGGGACAGAAGAGCCTAACGCTGATAGGGGACAGTCCCGCCGACGTTGCCGACTTTCTTCTGGGCACCGGGCAGATAAAGAGAATGGAGATCGCCTGGCTGGCGTATGCGATAGCGGGACTGAGTCCGAGTTACAGGCGGGCGATGGAAGAGGGGCTCCCACATAAAATCGAGCTCCGCGAATTCTCAAACTATACTATGGGCCTCAGATTCTTAGCCGGTGCCATGGGTATTCCCTTCATGGTAGCAAGGTCTCTCACGGGCACTTCCCTCGAGAAATACAACGACATGATTAAGGTTATGGAGGATCCATACGAGGGCAAGAAAGTGGCTCTTGTACCTGCCGCGCGGCCCGATGTCGGGATCGTCCATGCCAACAGGGCGGACATGTTGGGGAATACTCAGTTCCTTGGGTTTTCAGCAAACGGCGAAAACATTGCGAGGGCAGCAAAGAGGACAATAATAACCTGTGAAAAGATAGTCCCAACCGATGCAATCAGGAAGGCGCCCTCACTCACGGTTATCCCCCAATACGTAGTGGACGCCGTCGTTGAAGTCCCATTCTGCAGCCATCCATGGAACATGCCGTTTGAATATGCATACGATTTGCCGTTTAACATGGCGATGGTGCGCGAGATAGATACGCCGGATGGTTTCAAGAGGTGGATGGACAAGTGGGCGTTTGGCTGTCAGGACCATGACGAGTATTGCGAGAAGGTCGGTCGGACACGCTTGAAGAAACTGGCGCAGATAGAACGTAAATTCTGCAAGAACAAACTGTGAGCAGATCCAAGCATGAATATAACCGAACAGGAAGGGAACAGCTTATGAGTACAAATGAGAAAAAGTATGCTGAGGACTACACGCTTCAGGAATTACTGGTTGCTGCAGCCGCAAGAGAGATCAAGGACAGAGAGGTTGTTTTTGTCGGCGTCGGCATACCCTGCCTGGGAGCGCTGGTCGCTAAGTTGACGCATGCACCGAATGTCATCCTGACAGTCGAGTCTGGGTGCATCGGCCCGGCGCCCAACCGTCTCATTTTGGGAATAGGAGATAACGCATGCGTGGAAAACGCCATCTGTGTGACTTCCCTGTGGAGGGCATTCTCTGACCAGCAGCGCGGCTACTTCGACATTGGCATGCTCGGGGGCGCCCAGGTCGATAAATACGGAAATTTAAACAGTACCGCGATATTTGGTGACGGCACTTACTATATGCCCAAGACACGCCTACCGGGAAGCGGCGGCGCCAACGATATCGCGATTTCAGCCAAGAGAACATTGATCATGATGAACCAGCAGAAACGCCGGTTTCTGGAGAGAGTGGATTATGTTACCTCGCCGGGCTACCTAGACGGACCCGGTTGCCGAGAGACAAACGGATATCCGGGAGGAGGGCCTGCCGTCATCATCTCGAATATGGCGATCTTTAGATTCGACGAACGGACGAAAGAGGCATATCTCGACTCAGTACACCCGGGTGTAAATGCTGAGGATGTGAAGAAGGAGGTGTCATGGGATTTGAAGGTGTCAGGCGATCTAAAAACGACCCCACCACCGACGAAGAATGAGACAGACATTATCCGGACACTTGACTCGCAAAAGATCTATACCGGTGGTGGATTAAAAAGCATCACGTTTGAAGGCTACATCAAGATGCTGAATTCTTCGCATGCGAAGATTAAAGCGATGTTCGGGTGATATTGGCTTTGATTGGTGCGCAGCGGAGCGATTGCGGTGATAAAGGGGACGCGAGACAATACGACGAAAGACGTGATGATGGTGAAAAAGACTTCGCGTTGAGAGAGGGGGGGATGCCAGACCGATAACATCAGAAGATCGTATACACAATCGTAATGCCGGCGTATTGATTCGCGCCGGATATGATCCTGGTACATGTCGTCATATTGAGTAGATAAAGAAAAAATAAAGGGGGTATATAAAATAATGAATGAGGGCGTAAAAAAGGCATGGGGATATCGCCATGTGATATTGATTATCATTTGGTTCGCTTACCTTATTAATGTTTTTGATCGCATTTCTGTATTGACATTCCTTCCTTTTATCCAGAAGGATCTCATGTTGACGGCGGTTCAACTCGGATGGCTGGGTTCCATTTTTTTCTTTGGATACTCTCTGGCCCAGTTCCTCGCAGGGTACCTGGCAGACAGGATTGGCCCGAAGAGGACAACGAACATTGCGATCTGGGTTTTCACGATCGTTACGGGGGTAACCGGAGTTGTACAGAATTTCTGGCAATTCATTTGCCTCCGTCTCAGTCTTGCAGTCGGAGAAGGGCAGCAGTTTGCACCCTCCATGCGGATGATCGCGAACTGGTTCCCGCGGAGTGAGAAGGGCAGAGCGAGCGGATTCTTCTCCACGACATTTGCCGTCGCCCCTGCGATAGTCCCTATTCTTGTTACCCAGGTTGCAGCAATCTTCTTTGAGGGCGCATGGCGGCCTGTTTTCTTCATGCTGGCAGTTCCGGGCTTCTTGTGCATTTGGTTGATGAAGACATATGTTTCGGATTCTCCAAAGACGATGTTCGAAAGGGGGAAAGTGACAAAGGAAGAACACGACCTCATCACAGCCTCCGCCGGCGTGGAAGCTAGTGAACATGGAAAATCATACAGCAGTAAAATATACGCGACGGATGTTCAATTCTATCTTTACACAGCCAGTTATACGCTCATGTTGATGATCTACTGGGGAATGACTACGTGGATCAGCACCTTCCTCGTTAAGCAGCACGGCATGAATCTGAAGACAATGGGATTTTATGCGTCCTTGCCGTACATAGTAGCCTTCTTTTCAATGTACATAGGCGGGTGGATGGCAGACAAGTGGTTTCATAGCAGACCCAGGATAGTGGCGATCATAGCTTTTATCGGATGCATACCTGTACTGTACTTCATCGGGCACGTTCCGAAAGGCGACACAAACATGCTTCTGCTGTGGTTGGCTCTGGGCGGATTCTTCGTCAACCTGACATGGGGTCTGATGTTTTCCTACCCGGGACTTCGCTATCCCAAGGAAATCGTTGGCCGGGCGGTTGGCGTATCGAACGGTTTTGGACAATTCGGCGCCTTTGTTTCTCCTATGATTGCCGGCTATCTTGTTGTCACACTTCCTGACAATACATATGACTTCGGCAATGTGTTCATTTTTTGGTCAATACTTGCCGTCGTAGGGACGATAGCCGTCTCGTTCCTGAGTGAGAAACCGATTGTAAACGTCAGCAGCTTCGAATCGCAGAAGGGCGGTGCGATGGAGAAGAAATAACATCCCGTGAATCCGGAAAGACGAGTAAGATTCCGTGTTCATTGTCACTCAGGAAAAAGGATTTGCGTTTGAAGCACTGGTGCACGAAATTGGAGATTGCGAATCCTTTTTCCTGTTCTGTAAGTCGGCAGCGATACATTTCGCACGGGGTGCTGCAGGGACACTTGAATTTCTTGATGTGACCTGGACTCATAGGGGTTTAAAGATTCAGAATACGGTTTAAGGAGATTTATGAGAGAAGTCGTTATCGTCAGCGGTGCAAGAACGGCTATCGGAAATTACATGGGCTCGCTTTCCGGTTTCACCGCCGTCGAACTGGGTGTCTTTGCCCTGATAGGGGCGATCGATAAGGCGGGCATTGATAAAGGTGCGGTTCAGGAAGTCATCGCCGGACAGTGCAATCAGGCCGGAGCGCCCGGCAACTCTGCCAGGCATATAGCTATGCATGCGGACCTCCCAACTGAATCCTTCGCTTTTACTGTTCATCAGCAATGCGCATCCTCCATGCGTGCTTCGGAGCTATTGTGCCAGGAGATCATGCTCGGCAAGATTGACGTCGGCGCTGTCGCCGGTATCGAGAGCATGAGTAATGCGCCCTATTTGCTGTTCGGCGCCCGCAAAGGGTATCGTCTGGGAGATTCTGAGCAGGTGCAGGACAGCCTCATGATCGGCGGCCTTGTCGATGATCTGTTAGGATATCATATGGGCATAACGGCTGAAAATATCGCAGATAGCTATGGTATTACAAGAGAGGAACAGGATGAATTCGCGGTGATGAGTAATCTGCGTGCTTGCCATGCCATTAAGGAAGGCTGGTTCAAGGATGAAATCGTTCCCGTTGAGGTGAAGACTAAAAAGGGCGTCGTGATTTTCGATACGGATGAACATCCACAAGCCGCTACAAGTATGGAAGGCCTAGGCAAACTAAAACCGGCCTTCAAGAATGGCGGTACGGTGACAGCCGGGAATGCTTCCGGATTGAATGACGCAGGCTCGGCCATGATTATGATGGCTGCCGAGACCGCGCAGAAGATGAGCATCAAACCGCTTGCCAGGGTCGTTGCCTCAGCTCCCGGTTCGGTTGAGCCACGGATCATGGGCATGGGCGTTGTTCCTGCCGTTCGCAATGCATTGAAATTCGCTGGTTTGAATCAGGATCAGATTGATTACTGGGAATTCAACGAGGCTTTCGCGGCGCAGGTACTAGGTGTGAACCGGGAACTAAAAATCAGCATGGACCGGCTGAACGCCGTAGGATCCGGCATCGGCCTGGGTCATCCTGTCGGGGCAACGGGAGCAAGGCTCGTCATCACGATGATCAACGAAATGAAGCGGCGTCGTGTAAGATATGGTTGTGCGTCCCTCTGTGCAAGCGGTGGGCCTGCTCATGCCTTCATTGTTGAATCGATATAAGAAATAATTGTTATTGTGATTTTGTGACCTCCCACGCAGGAATTATGCTCAAAAAGCCCGGAAAGGTAACAACCGCTTTTCTGAAGCATCAATGCGGCAGTGGTTGCTCTGATGGGCGATTATCTCGAAAGCTTATCAGGCTGCATTAGAATACACGAAATTGCAAAAAAATGGAAAAACACCTTGACAGAGTGAGCAAATGCGAGTAAGGAAAAAACGACCGGCCGGACGGTCGAGAAACTCACCGATCAGCGCACTCTCAATATTAGGTCACTCCGATAAGAATTATTCTCAAAAAGAAACTTTTTCCGCTACAGAAAGCAATCAGCGATGTCTGCAAAAAGCAGTGACAAAAAAAAGGAGTACATCGGAAAGATAGCGCGCGATGTATTCTTTGCGAAAGGTTATAAAGCCTCATCTCTGCAGGATATTTCAGCCAAAGGAAAAATAAGCAAGGCGGGAATCTACCATTATTTCAAATCGAAGGGAGACATATTGTCCTATGTGTTGTTGACGTTTGCGGACTGCGTCATTGATGCCTTAATGCAGTGCCTCAGAACTGCTGAGGAGAAAAAAATGAACCCGCGGAAATCATTAGAGGCCCTCATTAAAACATATGCAAAAAGCCTGTTGAGAAATAGAAAAAGTAGTTTAATAGTTCTTCGCGACCGTCACCAGCTGACTGCAAAAGAGAGAAATAAACTCGTAGAAAAAGAAAGGGCAATTTTTCATATCCTAAGAAGTAAACTCCATGAGATCAGAGATATCAACACGAGGATAGACATCAATTTAATATCATTTCAGATCATATCCATGTCGCATTGGATGGGCTATTGGTTTGATGCGGCCGGTTCTCTTTCCGAGAATAACGCCACTGATCAGATGGTGGATATAATATTTCATGGAATACTTGATAAAGAAAATAGGAGAAGGGTTTAATAATGCCGGAGCTTATAATTGAGAATATTGGTCTGAGTTTTGGTGATTTGAAAGCACTTGATGACGTGAGTGTTGGGCTTGAAAGGAATGAAATCCTCTCGATCATAGGACCAAATGGTGCTGGCAAGACATCACTCCTGAATTGCATCAGCGGGTATTACAGGCCGCAGCAGGGTGTTATTTCTTTTGACGGCAAGACACTTCGAGATGTGCCAATCCACAAAAGAACACAACTGGGAATTGCTCGAACGTTCCAGAACGTTGAATTGTTCAACGGCTTGAGCGCGTTGGACAATATTTTGGCTGCCCGTCATCTTCATTTTGAGACCGGTGTAATGCGTACAGCGCTTTACTACGGCAAGGCCCTCCGTGAAGAAGTCCGTCATAGAGAAGTCGTGGAAGAGATAATCGATTTCCTTGAGATCAAACCGGTTAGGAAAAAGATTGTCGGCTCCCTACCTTATGGAATGAGAAAAAGGATAGAGCTGGGACGAGCTCTGGCCATAGAGCCAAAGCTCCTGTTGCTCGATGAGCCCATGTCGGGGATGAACATTGAGGAAAAGGAAGACATGGCCCGTTTCGTCGTGGATATTTTCGAAGAGAAGAAGATCCCGATCATTCTGATATCACACGATATGGGAGTCGTGATGGATATTTCCGATCGCGTCATCGTCTTGGATTTTGGCAAGAAGATTGACGAAGGAGTACCGGAAGAGATCATGCACAGTGAAAAAGTTATCAATGCTTATTTGGGACAGTAAATATTTTGAAGGGGATTAAGAAAGTATGAAGGATCACGACACCTTTCCTAAACTTCTTGTGAGCCAGTATGAAAAAACGCCCGATAGTGTGGCGATGCGGAAAAAGGATTTTGGGATATGGAAAGAATATACCTGGCGTGATGCCTACGAGAATGTGCGCTATTTATCGTTAGGATTTCTTGCCTTGGGGCTCCAGCGTGGCGATAAAATCGCCATCATAGGAGAAAATGAACCCGAGTGGTTCTGGGCAGAATTCGCGGCGCAAGCTGCCGGGGGAATACTGGTCGGAATCTACACCGATATGGTGCCCTCCCAGGTTGAATTCATGTTCAGTCATTCGGAATCCATCATCGCAGTGGCGAATGACCAGGAGCAGGTTGATAAGTTTCTGGAGATCAGGGATTCAATTCCTCGTCTGAAAAAAATCATCTATTGGGACTCGAAAGGTTTAAGAAATTATCATGATGACCTTCTAATGTCCTATCCCGAAGCCATTGCGTTGGGAAAATCCTATGAAAAGAGCCATCCTGAAGCCTTTGAGAAAAATCTCAGCCTGGGCTCAGCCGAAGATACGGCAGCGCTATATTACACTTCGGGCACCTCCGGTGAGCAAAAGGCAGGGATGGTGTCGCACCGATCCCTCATAAATTCGGGGAAGTCCTTTCTCGAATACAATCCGTTGACTGCTACAGATAACCTCTTTTCATATCTGCCTGCGGCATGGATTGGAGAAGGCATGTTTGCAACAGCGGCCCATATTGTGGGAGGGGTCATCCTTAATTTTGCAGAGGAGCCCGAGACAGTCCGGGAAGATATGAGAGAGATCGGTCCCACTTTTGTGCTCTACGGACCAAGGCAGTGGGAGGATATGGCAAGAACCATACAGGTCAGAATCAGTGAGGCAGCCTATATGAATAGATTGCTCTACAGACTTTTTCTCAAGGTCGGCTACAAGAGGGTGGATCTGATGGAGAAGGAAATAGAGGGCGACCTGTTTTCGAGGCTTCTCATCAAGATTGCCGACATGTTGATCTTCTATCCGTTGCGGGAAAACTTCGGTCTCAGCAATTGTAAGATCGCGGCAACTGGCAGCGCGGCGATGAGCGTCGATACCTTCCGCTTCTGGAGCGCCCTAGGCGTCCGGCTGAAGCAGATATACGGGAGCACGGAAGCGGGTTTTGTCGCGGGGCATCGCTCCAATGAAATATTCTTTGAAACACTGGGCAATATCTCGCCCTCTGCCGAGGTCAAGATATCTGAAGAGCAGGAAATCCTGGTCAAGGGCCCGCAGATATTTTCAGGGTACTTCAGAAATGACAAAAAGACCGAGGAGATTCTTGTGAATGGATGGGTTCACACGGGTGATTCCGGCTTTATTGATAAGAAGGGGCATCTGGTGTTTCTGGACCGCTTGAGCGACATGAGCACCCTTACCAACGGCACAAGGTATGCTCCCCAGTACATTGAAGGCCGGCTGCGGTTCAGTCCCTATATAAAGGATGCGATGTCTCTAGGCGAGAAGAGGGATTTCATCGCGATCATAATAATCATCGATTTTGAAAATGTCGGCAAGTGGGCGGAGGAGCATCACATCAATTATACGACCTTTGCCGATCTCTCGCAGAAGAAGGAAGTCGCCGGTCTCATCGCGAAGGATATTCGACGAGTGAACGAAGGATTTTCCAATGAGACAAAAGTGAAGAAATTCGTACTCCTGCACAAGGAATTTGATCCTGACGAGGAGGAGTTGACGCGTACGAGAAAAATCAGAAGGGGCTTCATGGAGGACCGCTACAAGGAACTGGTGGAAGCAATATACGGCGTGGAGCCCGGGATCGATGTTGAAACGCAGGTTAAATATCAGGACGGCAGGCAGGCGACCATGAAAACTCATATATTGATCTGGACGCCCGAGGAGGAAAAGGCATGATTACTTTCATTCAACTTCTTGTCACCGGTATTTCCGTCGGCTTCATCTATGGCTTGATCGCTGTAGGTTTTGTTCTCATCTATAAATCGTCTCAGATATTTAATTTTGCTCAGGGTGAGATGGTCATGTTCGGGGCATTTCTCATGTGGTACTTTCTGGCGCCTCTGGAAATGAATCCGGTGCTGGCAGTCATTCTGGTCATGATTATCGTCGGTCTGGCAGGCTATGGGCTGGAACGTTTCCCTCTTCGCCCCATGATCGGCCAGCCCATCCTGGCCACGATCATGATCACAATGGGAATCGGCGTTTTCTTAAAGGGCTTGGCCCTGCTCTTGTGGTCGACAAATATCGGCATCGAATACCCTGCTATTATTACCGAAGAAACAATCAGTATTTTCGATGTTCCTATTTCGAATGTCACCATAGGAATGTTCTTCTTTGGTTTAATCCTAGTGGTTATCCTGAGTTTATTTTTCAACTATTCTAGAACCGGTCTTCACATGAGGGCTGCTGCAGAGAGCCATCAACTCGCGCAGAGCATGGGTATCAAGGTGACGAGGGCTATCGCTCAATCATGGGCGATAGCAGCCATTGTTGCAACTATCGGCGGGTTTCTCCTGGGATATGTTAGGGGGATTGATTTCGGACTGACAGAAATCGGCCTGATTGCCATTGCCGCTGCACTAGTCGGAGGCCTGGAGTCATTTAAGGGGGCGATCTTCGGGGGCGTGATCATGGGTGTCGCACAGACATTCACGGGCGGCTATGTTGGTTACGGACTGAAAGAAGTGATTCCCTTCATCATTATGGTAATAGTCCTTATTTTCAAACCATACGGTCTCTTTGGGCTGGTTAAAATAGAGAGGGTTTAAAGTCATGAGAAGAATCTCCGGCATATTTGACACATCCTATATTCAGGATATGACCATCTTTCGCACCAGATATTATACCGCGGGAATGGTCATATTGATTCTGTTCTTCTTGATCCTGCCTGCGTACGGCAGTGAATTCTGGCTCACTTTCATAAGTTCAACTGCCGTAACGGTGATTGCTCTGCAAGGGCTGAACATTCTTACCGGATATTGCGGACAGATATCGATCGGGCACACGGCATTCATGGCGGTGGGTGCGTATACATCGACTATTCTCGCGGCTCAGTTCGATCTGCCATTCTGGCTTTGCTTGCCTTGCGGCGGACTCGGGGCAGGCATCACTGGAATACTTTTCGGCCTGCCGTCACTACGGGTCAAGGGGTACTATCTGGCGCTGACCACTATCGCCGCACAGTACCTCATCATCTACATGATCAAGACACCCTTTCCGGATGTCACCGGCGGTGCGATTGCCCTAAATGTCCCGGACGCAAAGTTGGGAAGTTTTGTACTGTCTACGGAGACTCACTTTTACTATTTCATCGTAATGATGCTCATCCTTATGACATTTTTTTCCAAGAGTCTTATGCGGAGCCATTTCGGCCGCGCCTTTGTCGCTATTCGGGATAACGATATTGCTTCTGAAGCCATGGGCATCAGCCTTTACAAATATAAATTGCTGGCATTTTTTATAGGCTGCTTTTATGCCGGCATCGCCGGCTCCGTATGGGCTTTTTATGTTCACGTGATTTCTCCCGACGATTTCACGCTCGTGAATTCAATCTGGCAGATAGGGATGTTGATTATCGGCGGATTGGGTAGCACCATGGGCCCGTTTTTCGGAGCCGTCTTTATCGGAGGCCTCCGCGAGATCTGCGTCGTCTGCGGTCCATGGGTCACGTCAGTTGTTCCTGAGATGGGAGCTCAAATTTCGGCATCACTCGTTGAGATGACGTTCGGTATCGCCATTATATTATTCCTGGTATTTGAACCGCGTGGCATAAGTCACAGATGGGAGATATTGAAAGAGTCTTATCGTCTGTGGCCTTTCTCATACTGACAAAAAAAATAAAAGGAGGCATCTTATGAAGGCAAAGAAATTGGCAGGTGTTGTTGCATTATCGCTTCTGGTAATGGTCTTTTGTTCCGGCAACGTGCTGGCTGCTGAAAAGGGGCCTATACACTTTGTAATGCTTACGGACCTAACAGGACCCGCTCACGCGCAGGTCGCTCCGAACGGATGGGCCGCTGAAGACTACATAAAATGGCTCAACAAGAATGGAGGAATAAACGGCCATCCGCTCACCATAGAAGTCATTGATACAAAATATCAACTGCCTCTCGCAAGAACCGCATATGCAAGAAATAAGGGAAGAAAAGCAATGACCTTGTCGTTTGACTGTTTTTCCGGCGGCATTGAAGCGATGAAAGGTCAGTTTGCAATAGATAAAATTCCCGTTGCGATGAATACCGGCCATGGACCGGCGCTTTATCCGTCTTCGTGGGTTTTTGCAACTCTGCCGCCGTATGACGACACCTTGTGCACTTATGCAAACTGGATCAAGGCAAATTGGAAGGAAAAGCGTAAGCCGCGCCTGGCGTTACTCCTTGGGGATTATGCTTCGGGACGGGCGCCGGAGCAGGCCAAATGGTACTGTGAAAAAATAGGCGTGGAAGTCGTTTCTGTCGAATATGTTCCTGTGCTGCCGACCGACACGAGCGACCTGTTGGTTCGCATGAGGGACAAGAAGCCGGACTTCGTTTTCGATACGCTAATGCCGGATCAGGTGAAGGTAGTTTTGAAAGACCGCTACAAGCTGGGAATAAAGATCCCTCAGGTCAATTTTGTATTCAACTCCGATTTGATAAAGGCGACAGTTCCCCTTGAGGCCTATGCCGGTTATATGGGGTTTCAGTGCTCCGCTTCCTGGTGGGAAAAGGATGTCCCGGGAGTCAAACTTGCGTACAAATTATACCAGCACCGAGGCCCCATTCCCAACTATATGTATGTCTGGGGTATGAGTGGAGTCATGGTCTGGGTGGAAGCCGTGAAGAATGCCATCAACAAAGTGGGATATGACAACCTTGACGGACCTGCAATACGCGATGGATATTTGCAGATCAGGAATTTTACGGCGATGGGACTCTTAAAAGAAGTTACTTACTATCCAGACGATTTGCGTGGATCGAAATGGTTGAAGATATGTAAATTCAACAGGGATGGAAGTATATCAAATGTGACAGGCTGGATGGAGGCTCCGCATAATCTGAAACTTAAGGCCAAGGAAGGCAAATAGTAAAGGTCGCCGTTCGGAGAGATAATGGGCGAAGCCTGATATCGTGATATGGAGATTAATAGGACGCATTTGTAAAAATACAATGAAGAGGGAGAAAGTATGGAAAAGATCAGTTTTGCATCCGTGAAAACAGGGACAACTCTAGCCCCTGTAGTTCACAAGGTCAATCAGGAAACCTTCTGGAAGAATTCTGTTGCTTCTTTTGATTACAATCCGGTTCACAATGATCCGGAGTGGGTAAAGACAGCCATGCCTTTCAAGATTCCCAAGACGGTTGGCCATGGAATGATGACGATGTCGTTTATGACATCCGTGGTCACCAATTGGGCTGTTCCCGCCATGCTGCGGGTTTCAAAGATCACGGCGAAATTTACAAAACCGGTTGAGCAGGAGTGGACGATAACATGCACCGGCGTAATCTCGGAGAAGCATTACATTGCGAAGGGGAAGAATTTTGTTGTTGTTGATCTGAAGGCGGAAAATCAGAAGAAAGAGCTTGTGGCATTGTGCCAGGTAGAAGTTGTGTTTCCGGATTGATCAAATATGATTCAGGTACATCATAACATTTCATAAGTGAGGAGAAATAGATATGGCTCAAAAAACTTTACCACCGTATCATAAGAATTTGGCAAAATACTTTACCACGGAGAAGCACCATCAGTTCGATACGGACTTCTATATCGATGCCGAAAGTTACGAGGTATGGGACGAGGTTGACTTTGCGAATCTGAAGGAAGCGGATGGAGAAAACACGTTTACGATCAAGGCCGAGGATTTGAAATTTTATGCTGAGGGCTGTCTGGATGACAATCCCTATATGACGGACGAGGAATTTGCGAAGAAATCGCCCTACGGCGGGCTCGTGCCTCACCCCATATTCGTAACGACTCTCGGGTTCTGGTGCATAGGGGTGAAGGGCAGAGGCAACTGGATACGGACTCCGGGGGCGCGCAATCCCGGACAGCAAATCGAGATATATGAAAATTTCAAAGTCGGAGAGACCATTCACATAAAGCTTCGGCCCTATGACCGTTATGAGAAGAGGGGGAAGTATTATTTGAAATATGCCATTGATTACTACAATGAGAAAAATGTTTTAAAGGCTACATGGATTCTGGCGTTGATTTTGCCCCGGACCAGAGATGAGATTAAAAAGTTCCTGAAAGGTATCAGAGCACTTAATGACTGAAAAGTATAGAAAAATAAAAGGAGGCATCTTATGAAGGCAAAGAAATTGGCAGGTGTTGTTGCATTATCGCTTCTGGCAATGGTCTTTTGCTCAGGCAATGTGCTGGCTGCTGAAAAGGGGCCTATACACTTTGTAATGCTTACGGACCTAACAGGACCGGTTCACTCGCAGGTTGCACCTGAAGGATGGGCTGCTGAGGATTATATCAATTGGCTCAACAAGAATGGAGGAATAAACGGCCATCCGCTCACCATAGAAGTCATTGATACAAAGTATCAACTGCCGCTCATTAGAACCGCATATGCAAGAAACAAAGACAGGAAGTACACGACCATATCGTTTGATGCATTGTCTGGCGGGATCGAAGCTTTGAAATCGCAGTTCATAAAAGACAAGATCCCCGTGTCAATGTATACCGGTCATGGGCCTGCACTATATCCGCCGGGATGGGTAATGGCTTGTATGCCCCCTTATGATGATACACTGGCAACTTATGCAAACTGGATCAAGGCAAATTGGAAGGAAAAGCGTAAGCCGCGCCTGGCGTTACTCCTTGGGGATTATGCTTCGGGACGGTCGCCGGAACAGGCCAAATGGTACTGTGAAAAAATAGGCATTGATATTGCTTCTGTCGAATATGTTCCAATGTTGCCGACCGACACGAGCGACCTGTTGGTCCGCATGAGGGACAAGAAGCCGGACTTCGTTTACGATACAATGATGCCGGATCAGGCGAAGGTAGTTCTAAGAGACCGCTACAGGCTGGGAATAAAGATCCCTCAGGCCAATTTCATCTTCAACTCTGATTTGATAAAGGCGACGGTGCCCCTTGAGGCCTATGTCGGTTACATGGGGCTCCAGTGCTCCGCTTCCTGGTGGGAAAAGGATGTCCCGGGAGTCAAATTTGCGTACAAATTATACCAGCACCGAGGCCCGATTCCCAACTCGACGTACATCTTTTCCTTGGGCGGAGTTATGGCCTGGGTGGAAGCCGTGAAGAATGCCATTAATAAAGTAGGATATGAAAAGCTTGACGGCCAAGCAATATACGACGGATACATGCAGATCAGGAATTTTACGGCTATGGGGATTTATAAAGAGATGTCCTACTATCCGGACGATTCCCGTGGATCGAAATGGTTGAAGATATGTAAATTCAACAGGGATGGAAGTATATCAAATGTGACAGGCTGGATGGAGGCTCCGCATAATCTGAAACTTAAGGCCAAGGAAGGCAAATAGTAAAGGTCGCCGTTCGGAGAGATAATGGGCGAAGCCTGATATCGTGATATGGAGATTAATAGGACGCATTTGTAAAAATACAATGAAGAGGGAGAAAGTATGGAAAAGATCAGTTTTGCATCCGTGAAAACAGGGACAACTCTAGCCCCTGTAGTTCACAAGGTCAATCAGGAAACCTTCTGGAAGAATTCTGTTGCTTCTTTTGATTACAATCCGGTTCACAATGATCCGGAGTGGGTAAAGACAGCCATGCCTTTCAAGATTCCCAAGACGGTTGGCCATGGAATGATGACGATGTCGTTTATGACATCCGTGGTCACCAATTGGGCTGTTCCCGCCATGCTGCGGGTTTCAAAGATCACGGCGAAATTTACAAAACCGGTTGAGCAGGAGTGGACGATAACATGCACCGGCGTAATCTCGGAGAAGCATTACATTGCGAAGGGGAAGAATTTTGTTGTTGTTGATCTGAAGGCGGAAAATCAGAAGAAAGAGCTTGTGGCATTGTGCCAGGTAGAAGTTGTGTTTCCGGATTGATCAAATATGATTCAGGTACATCATAACATTTCATAAGTGAGGAGAAATAGATATGGCTCAAAAAACTTTACCACCGTATCATAAGAATTTGGCAAAATACTTTACCACGGAGAAGCACCATCAGTTCGATACGGACTTCTATATCGATGCCGAAAGTTACGAGGTATGGGACGAGGTTGACTTTGCGAATCTGAAGGAAGCGGATGGAGAAAACACGTTTACGATCAAGGCCGAGGATTTGAAATTTTATGCTGAGGGCTGTCTGGATGACAATCCCTATATGACGGACGAGGAATTTGCGAAGAAATCGCCCTACGGCGGGCTCGTGCCTCACCCCATATTCGTAACGACTCTCGGGTTCTGGTGCATAGGGGTGAAGGGCAGAGGCAACTGGATACGGACTCCGGGGGCGCGCAATCCCGGACAGCAAATCGAGATATATGAAAATTTCAAAGTCGGAGAGACCATTCACATAAAGCTTCGGCCCTATGACCGTTATGAGAAGAGGGGGAAGTATTATTTGAAATATGCCATTGATTACTACAATGAGAAAAATGTTTTAAAGGCTACATGGATTCTGGCGTTGATTTTGCCCCGGACCAGAGATGAGATTAAAAAGTTCCTGAAAGGTATCAGAGCACTTAATGACTGAAAAGTATTTGTTGCAGTTACTGGGGGGCAATGTCCCCCCCTGGATATTCGAACCACGATTTTCAACGACCATAAATAAGAGAACTTAGGAGGTTATTGTATGCCAAAGTTAAAGCATCTTCTCAGTCCTATCAAGATAGGAAAAATGGAACTCAAGAACAGGGTGGAATTTGCCCCTGTCACGGACAATTTCGGTATCGATGATTACGTGACTGATCGAATGATCAAATTCTACGAGGAGCGAGCGAAAGGCGGGGTCGGATTGATAAACATAGGATACTTTACGGTCAATTACCCCCACAACCCTCTGGGTATAGGCATGTACGATGATAAGTTCATCCCAGGTATCCGTAAGCTTACAGATGCCTGTCATGCCTACGGCGCAAAGGTTGGCGTGGAGCTGGCCTTTGAGGAGAATTATGCCAAGAAGCGCGGCGGGCCGTTTGAGTACATTGGGCCATCGGATGTGGGAACGAGGGAAGGAAAGCCGAAGCCGCGGCCTCTCTCGACCGCTGAAGTTGAGGAGATCGTGGAGCAGTTTGGCGAGGCGGCTCGAAGGGCGGTCGAAGGGGGATTTGATCTGATCCATATCCTTGGCTCCGCGGGTTATCCGATTGCACAGTTTGCCTCACCGCTCACGAACAGGCGCACGGATAAATACGGCGGGAGCTTTGAGAAGAGGCTGCGTCTGCACAGCGAGATTATAGAGGCGATGAAAAAGAAGGCGGGGAAAGACGCGATCATATCCTGGAGGATGGGGGGCCAGGATTTCATGCCCGGCGGCAACACATTGGATGATTCCGTGAAGATAGCGCAGTACTTGGAGAAACAGGGAGTTCAGGTGATAAATGTTACAACTGGGTGGCATGACTCAGGCCAGCCTTTCATTCAGTATTTTGTGCCCAAGGCTAACTGGATATTCATGGGTGAGCGCATAAAGAAGGGCATCAGTATTCCGGTCATCGTCGGCACAAGAATCGTTGATCCGATAATGGCTGATAAGATAATCGGTGACGGCAGGGCCGACATGATCTATTTAGCTAGGCCGCTGATTGCCGATGCGGAGTTGGTGAACAAAGCAGCAGAAGGCAGATTCGACGACATAGTTCCATGTACTTCATGCTGCCTGTGTTTTGACGCATGGTCGAGAACGGAGCCCATATACTGCCAGGTCAATGCCCGGGCGGGGAGGGAGCTTGAGCTTAACATCGCGCCAGCAAAAAAACCGAAGAAGGTATTCGTGGTGGGCGGCGGGCCCGGAGGCATGGAAGCCGCAAGGGTCTCCGGACTGAGGGGACACAAAGTAACATTATTTGAAAAATCCGACAAGCTCGGCGGTGCCCTCAATGCGGCCGGCGCTCCCTCAGTGAAAGACGGCATCGTATATTTCCGTGATTACCTCATCAAGCAGATGAAGAAAGAAGGCATTAAGGTAAGGCTCAATACCGAAGTTGACAACGCCATCATAGAAAAGGAACGTCCCGATGCAGTGATCGTGGCGGTGGGAGCGACTCCCATCATACCTGATATTCCCGGCGTCACCGGCAAGAACGTTGTGTTCGCTGCAGACGTGCTGACCGGCAAGAAATCCGTCGGTAAGAAGATCGTTATCGTCGGCGGCGGGATGGTGGGCTGCGAGGTGGCAGACTTCCTTCATGAGGAGAAGGGCAAGACCGACATAACCATTCTCGAGATGCTGCCGAAGGTAGCCATAGATGTTGGGCCTACCCTCAGGTGGGTCGTCCGCAAACGTCTTAATGAGTTCAAAATAAAAATAGAGACCAACGCAAGGGTCTCGGAGATAACTGCCAAAGGTGTAAATAGCGTATGCGGAGGCGCTGCTCAAGTCTTCGAGGCAGACACCGTGATCATTGCCGTAGGCTACGAGTCTTGGAAGAAACTGGTCAGAGAAATTGAAGGCAAGGCAGGCGTGTCTGTTGAGGCTGTAGGCGACTGCGATAAGGTTTGCAGAATTGCTGAAGCCGTTGAAAGCGGATTCCGGGCAGGGTTGAAAGTGTAGCACATGACTGCGCAAGCCGGCCTTTTCCTTAACAGGATGGATGGTGGGCTGGGTGTGCGTCACATGCAGTAGAGAGTGTAGATCGAGTACGAGTAGTGGCTGCCCCAGAGGGAGCATATGCTTTCCCGAGGGGCAGCCTCGGGCCGTAGGATTCCGCGGCTTCGAGTTGTTGAGCGTAGCGACCATCATGAAGACATAGCCAAAATAGTACATGAAAAGAGAAGAGCGATGCTAAAGCTGAATAATATAGAAGTCAGGTATTCGAGAGTTATTCTGGTATTAAAAGGAATCAGCCTGGAAGTTCCAGACGGATCGATTATAGCGATGCTGGGCAGCAACGGTGCAGGCAAGACCACTACTCTGAAAGCGATCTCCGGCTTGCTCAGGACGGAGGAAGGGGAAGTAACAGACGGCGAAATTGAATTTAACGGAGAGCTGATTCATAGAATGAATCCGGAAAACATTGCCCGCAAAGGAATCATTCAGGTGATGGAAAGCGGCCGCTCTCTGGAACACCTGACAGTTGAAGAGAATTTGATGGCCGGAGCAGCCGTGATTCCATCGCGCAAGACCATGAAAGAGGATTTGGAAATGGTCTATGGCTATTTCCCGAAGCTAAAAATGCTGCGTAAGTCAACCAGCGGATATATTTCCGGAGGAGAACGACAGATGCTCGGCATCGGCCGCGCTCTGATGGCGCATCCTAAGCTGATATTGCTGGATGAGCCATCGCTCGGTCTGGCGCCTATTTTGGTCAATACTATTTTTGAGATTATAAAAAAGATCAATGAAGTCCATAAGACGTCGGTGCTGCTGGTGGAGCAGAACGCGAGGGCTGCATTGTCGGTTGCCAGTTATGGATACGTGATTGAAAATGGACGTGTCGTCCTTGACGGAACGGCGGAACAGCTCAGCGAAAACGAAGATATCAAAGAATTCTATCTCGGCATGTCGACGATCGGTAAGAGGAAGAGTTATCGGGACATCAAACATTATAAACGACGCAAACGCTGGCTGTAAGAAAGCAAAGCCCCATTCTTTCAACATTGATCCTTGTGAGGTGGAACCGTGTATTGCTGTGATTTTACGATTTACGACATGATTGCCCGCAATGCCCTTCTATATCCGGAGAAAAGCGCAATCGTGTATGGAGATGACCGGATATCTTTCAGCGACTATCAAAAACTGTGCGATCACTGTGCCGCTGGCCTCATGAAGGAGGGCATTGACTCTGGAGACCGGATTGCCGTTTTATCGAGCAACAATGACGATTTTCTGATTCTCTGCGGCGCGGCAGCTAAGATTGGCGCCATTTTGGTTCCCGTGAATTACAGGTTGGGTCAGGGAGAGGTTCAATACATCCTGGAGGACTCGGGACCGAAATGTATCTTCAGCAGCAAGGAATATACGGATCTTGCCCGTGAGGCCTCGTTGTCAGTGGGCTCAATCCGGAAGCACTACGTCTTTAAAGCAGATAAGAACGAGGGTGATTTCATCCCCTTTGGGACATTCTTGCTGAACGGGAAAGTGACGGAGTCAGGAGTTGTTTCGGGTAGTCACGCCTATATGATCATTCATACCGCGGCAGTGGGCGGAAACCCTCGGGGCTGCGTACTGAGCCAGGCAAATATGTTGGCTGTGGGCCTTCAGATGGGCCACATGTTTAAACTGATGAGCAGTGACTGCCATA
>Ga0326728_10001275_pt1 | contig 90230 bp, 69 predicted proteins | sample MB3enrmetagenome_FD_207602 | JGI IMG/M metagenome (GOLD analysis project Ga0326728, IMG submission 207602) | Lab enriched peat soil microbial communities from McLean, Ithaca, NY, United States - MB31MN | ecosystem: Environmental > Terrestrial > Soil > Wetlands > Peat | place: USA: New York... | reverse complement strand
GGCCACCACCCGCAAGTTCCAGAAACGCTTCCTCCACCGCAAGGGCGGTCCTGCTCGCTTACAGGCGCTCATCTTCTCCAAATCCCCCGATGCCTGGCGCCTACCAAAATGAAAAGGTGCGTCCTAGCGAACGCGGTCCCCCCCGAATGTGGTATTGACAACTGCCCATGGACAACCTATTAAAGCCAATACAACAGATTCCATGCGCGGCAGGGCAGAACAAGTCCTTGCCCTTGCCAATGCGCTCGGACCGCGAATAGTGCAACCGAACAACTGAACTATGAAACATTCCGTCAACAATATGACCAAACCATACCTTTGGGCATGCGCTCTGGGTGCGCTCGCATTGGGCGCCGCGGTACTGCCCGCTCAAGCCGACTACAAATCAACCGTGCTGGCCGATGGGCCTTTAGCCTACTACCGATTCAGCGAAACCGTCACCATGCCCGTGCTCTCCTATGCGACCAACATCGGCTCAGTGGGCCCCGCCGCAAATGGCACGTTTAACGGCGCCTTCGGTGGTGTACCTGGTGCCCTCGTGGGTAATACGAACACCGCGACCACCTTCGGCAATGGCAATGTTGTCATCCCGTATAGCGCTGCCATTAATCCGTCCGGTCCGTTCACGGTCGAGTGCTGGGCCAACCCCAACGAGGCAAACACGGGCTACCCAGTCAGCCCATTCTCAAGCATTTTCTACAACAGCTCAACTGCTCCCAACGCCCGCGAGGGGTGGGTCATCTACCAGAACGGAGCCAACGGCAACACCTGGGCGTTTCGCATAGGCAATAGTGCTGGCTACTCGGCGATAGCTACGGGTGGCATCGTCACCGATGGCCAATGGCAGCACCTGGTCGGGGTGTACGATGGCGCAAACGCGCTGCTTTATGTCAACGGCGTGCTTTGCGCTACCACGGCGACGAGCAGTGCGCCTGCTCCCAACCCGTCCCAGGAAATGGACATTGGCACCGCCAGCGCGTTTGGACGCTGGTTCGGCGGCGGCGTAGATGAAGCTGCGGTTTATCCCAGCGCCCTCTCGGCCGCCGATATTTTGGCGCACTACCAGAACGGGACGAACGCTGCGCGGTCAGTCCCTTATCAGCAGCTTGTGCTCAATGACAACCCGCTCTGCTACTATCGCCTGGATGAGTTTTCCAATGTCCAGCTTGCCGCTAACGCGGGCAGCATGGGTTCCGCCGCCAGCGGGAGTTACATCTATTGGAGCGCCACCACGGCCGACCTCGACAGCCCCACTTACCCAGGCTTTGAAACCACCAACACCGTCCTCGAACTGAGCGGGACCAACGGCTGTGTGATGCTCCCAGCCCTGGACCTCAACACCAACACCGTCACCATCGAAAGCTGGGTCAATCTCAACGGCGCTCAGAGCCCCTGGGCCGGGTTTGTGTACAGCCGCGGGACCACCGCCAACGGGTTGCACGTGGACGGCGATGGGCAGGAGTTGGCCTACACCTGGAACAACAACAACGCTGACACGTATAATTGGCCTTCTGGCCTTGAGGTCCCGACCAATGAATGGGCCTATGTTGCCTTGGCCATTGACCCCGACGAGGCGCGGCTGTTCCTGGGCACGGTTGACGGAGGTTGGAACGTGGCGACCAACGCCATCCCGCATGACAGTGAGGGGTTCCTCGTGCCGGCTTTTATCGGGCAGGACCCGCTGGGGGGGCGCCTCATCAATGGGAGGATGGACGAAGTGGCGATTTACAACCAGACCCTCACCGAAGGCCAACTGCACACTCATCTCCTCGGCGGTCTCGGCGGCACCAATCCGCCCGTCCTGCTTGTTGATCCGCCGGTCCTGACGCCGACTGGCACGATCTACTCCACTACCCCATTCGCCATCACCGCCGATGTTTATGGCCAGCCTCCGCTCTCGTTCCAGTGGATCAAAGACGGGACGGTCATCCCCGGAGCGACGATGTTCACCTAAGCCAAGGCTGCCGCCTCGACTGGCGATTCCGGGAACTACAACGTCATCATCACTAACGCCTACGGTGCAGTCACTAGCCAGGTCGTGACCGTGACCATCAACCCGGCGGTGCCGCCCACCATCACCCAGGCACCGCTGTCTCGCCTGGTTTATCCGGCGGGCAATGCCTCCTTTACAGTGGCCGCCGACGGTACTATGCCCATTAGCTACCAATGGCAACATGCCGGCACCAATCTCCCGGGCGCGACCCTGGCTAACCTCCGGCTCACCAATGTCGATGCAACCATGACGGGTAACTACACGGTGACGCTGACGAATGTCGCCGGCACGACCGTCAGCAGCCCCGCAACCTTGACCATCCGTACTCCGTCCGCCAATAGCTACGAAGCAGCGGTCGTGGGTTATGGCCCGCTTGCTTATTGGCGGTTCGGGGAGCCCAGCGGCGCCACTGTGGCGTTTGACTACGCTGGTGGGTATGACGGCTTTTACACTGACGTGGTACTAGCTGCCACCGGCGCCATTATCGGCGACCCCAACACGGCTGCTACGTTCGATGGCACCAGCAGTACCGTCTCGATTGGCAACCCAGCGGGCCTCAATTTCACGGGCCAGATTACGCTCACCGTGTGGGTCAAACCCACGGCCACGGACGGACTGCGGGACATCCTGGCGCATGGCTATCAAACCAGTCCCAACGACGCCGAGGTCGGTCTTCGCGTCAATGCTGGCGACTACGAAACGTGGTCGTGGGACGGCAACAATCACCTGGCCGGTACCACTATCCCCCCCCAGGATATTGGCGCCTGGGTCCACCTCGCTGGGACTTACGACGGTACAACTTGGCGTCTTTATCGTAATGGCATCCAGGTCGCATCTACTGCCGATACCACCGGCTCTTTGATCGTCAGCTCGCAGGGGTGGGCGATCGGTTCTGCCGGCGATGGCACCGAGCGGTTCTTTAGCGGAAACATCGATGAGCCTGCGATTTTCAACAAGGCATTGACGCCAGACCAGATCCAGGAACTCTATTTGCTCGGTGCTTATGGCTACAACCTGACCGCCCCGCTGATCACCGTCCAACCGGCATCGACCGCTGTCATTGCCGGCTCGACGGCTACCTTGTTCACCGTGGTTGCGTTGGGCAGCCCGCCCCTCAGCTATCAATGGCTTCACGCGGGTGCCCCTATCGCCGGGGCCACCACCATGTCCCTGACTCTCAGCAACCTCTACTACACGGATGCGGGTTCCTACGACGTCGTGGTCACTAACAACGTGGGGATGACGCAGAGCGCCGCTGTCACGCTGACCGTCCAGCCCCCACCGACGTTCGCTAACCTGACCAACGGCCTGGTGATGCATCTGACCTTCGACACGACGAATTCAACCGGGCAGTTTCCGGATACCTCTGGCAATGGCAATGACGGGTACCCCGGCGGCTCGCCCACGCTGGTCCCCGGGCGTATCGGCCCGTACGCAGTCTCTCTCAAGACCGACACAGCTAACTACATTTACAATTGTGTCATTGTTTACCCGTCTTCCACCCTTGTGTTCGACACCAACGATAGCTTCTCGGTCTCCTTCTGGGTCAAATACACCGGGTTGCCCAACGACCTGCCCATGATCGGCAATTCCATCAATTCAACCTACCAACTGGGTTGGGTGTTTACCGACGATACGGGCAAGATCGAGTGTTCACTCGTGAGCACCGCCAACAGCGGGACTTACGTGAAGGATCCTCTGCCCGGCAGCCCGGTGACGGATAATGGCCAATGGCACAATGTGGTGGGGATTGTTGACCGCGAGCAGCAAGTGGCCTCGGTGTATGTGGATGGCACCCTGGCGGGCTCCTGGTCTATTGTCGGCCTGGGTAGCCTGGATTACGGGAACGACATTACGCTGGGTCAGGATCCCACGTTCAGCTATGGCGTGAATGGGGCCTACACCATTGATGATGTGGGGATTTGGAACCGGGCCCTGACCAGCTACGAGGCTGTCAGCATTTACGGTGCTGGTCAAAACAACCAGAGTTTCGATGTTTATGGGCCGGTGAAAGCCTACGTGAACCACGTCGGCACCAACATTGGAGTGAGCTGGCAGGCGGGTACACTCTTGCAGTCCACGAACGTGGCCGGTCCCTACAAGGCAGTGACAGGTGCCACGCCACCATTCTACCAAGCGACTCCCACCGGCTCGTCTATGTTCTTCCGCATACAGCAGTAGGCCTTGGGACGCACGTCGGTGGTCTAAACAGCAGTTCCGCGTGGCGGGGAGAGCCTTTCTCCCCGCCATTTGCTTTGCCCCCGCCCAGCCCGCAGCCGTCCGCTCCTCCTTTCGGTCTTCGGATTTCGGTCTTGTTTCGGGTTTCGGACTTCGGATATCGGGTTTGGCTTCAGCCGCTCGTCGGCAACGGCCAGACGCGCCCCGGCCCCCTAGCCGTCGCCGAGAAGCATTGAATTGGCGGCCAATCCGAGCTACATGAATAGCCAATGGCTAATAACACCAAGCAACCTTTGACTGTCTCCCCCTTGGCGGGCAAGCCGGCGCCAAGAAAGATGCTCGTGGACCCGGCGCGGCTTGAACATGAATATTTTCACCGGCGGCCCGAGCCGGGCAACCCCAACCAGATGGTCAGTTTCGGCACCTCCGGCCATCGCGGCACCGCCCTGCGCGGCACATTCAACGAGGCACACATCCTCGCCATCACGCAGGCCATCTGCGATCACCGGCGCAGCAAAGGCATTGACGGCCCGCTTTACATGGGCAAGGACACCCACGCGCTGTCCGCACCGGCGCAACGCACCGCCCTCGAGGTGCTCGCGGCCAACAACGTCGAGACCATCATCCAGCGCAACGGCGGTGTGACCCCCACACCAGTAATCTCGCGAGCCATTCTGGCCTATAACCGCGGCCGGAAGGAGCATCTGGCCGACGGCATCGTCATTACCCCCTCCCATAACCCCCCCGAAGATGGCGGGTTCAAGTACAACCCGCCCCACGGCGGCCCCGCGGAAACCACCGTCACAAAATGGGTCCAGCAGCGTGCCAACGAACTGCTGCGCGAGGCCAATGTGGATGTGAAACGAGTGCCTTGCGACACTGCCATCGCCGCGGCCACGACGCACGAAGAAGACCTGGTCCTCCCTTACGTGAAGGATTTGCGGAACGTCGTTGACCTGGACTCCATCCGGTCCGCCGGGCTCAAGTTGGGCGCAGACCCGCTGGGCGGCGCCTCCCTGCCTTACTGGGAGCCTATCAACACCATCTACGGGCTGGACATCACCCTGGTCAACCCGAAGCTCGACCCAACCTTCGCCTTCATGACCGTGGATCACGATGGCAAGATCCGCATGGACTGCTCCAGCCCTTACGCCATGGCCAGGCTGGTCCAACTCAAGGACCAATTCCGCTTGGCGTTCGGCAATGACCCCGATTCCGACCGGCACGGCATTGTGACTCCGTCCGCCGGATTGATGAACCCCAATCATTACCTCGCGGTCGCGATCCGCTATCTGCTCACCCACCGGCCTCGCTGGGGCGCCCAATCCGCCGTGGGCAAGACGCTGGTTAGCAGCAGCATGATTGACCGCGTCGTGGCCCAGTTAGGCCGGCGCCTGGCCGAAGTGCCGGTGGGCTTCAAATACTTTGCGCCGCGCCTGTTCGATGGCTCCTATTGCTTTGGCGGGGAAGAGAGCGCCGGCGCAAGCTTTTTGCGGCACAACGGCACCGTCTGGACGACGGACAAGGACGGCATCATCATGGATTTGCTGGCGGCCGAGATTACCGCCCGCACTGGCAAGGACCCCGGCGAACACTTCGAGGAGCTGGTCGCCGAATTCGGGACGCCGTATTACACGCGCATTGATGCGCCCGCCACCGCCGACCAAAAAGCGCGCCTGGAGAAGCTCTCCCCCGAAGCGGTCACGGCATCCGATTTGGCGGGCGAACCAATCGTCGCCAAGCTGACCCGCGCGCCCGGCAACAACGAGCCGATCGGCGGCCTGAAGGTCGTGGCCGCCAGCGGCTGGTTCGCCGCCCGCCCCTCCGGCACCGAGAACCTTTACAAAATCTACGCCGAGAGCTTCCGCGACGAGCAGCACCTGGCAGCCATCATCACCGAAGCCCAGACCATCGTCAGCCACGCCCTGGACGGAGCGACGAAACCGGGCTGAGCGCGAGTTCTGGCCGCGCCAAAGTCCGAATTCCGAAAGCGGAAATCCGAAAAAAGGCCGAAACCCGAAATCCGAATGTGGCGTGATCCAAGGGGTGGCAGTGAGGCCGGGGTGGCTGTGCCTTGAGACTTCGGCCTTCGGACTTCATCCTCCCGTCGCCTCCCGCCACTCCCCCCTTTGACATCCCCCACACCCCGGACCTAGATTGAAAGCAGAAAAGCCAAGCAATACGATTATGAGACCTACACAAATGCTTCACGAACTGGGCCAGAGCCTCTGGCTCGACAACATTACCCGCGACCTTCTTACCACCGGCACACTGCGGCGTTACATCAACGAGCTCTCCGTCACCGGGTTGACTTCCAACCCGACCATCTTCGACCATGCCATCAAGAACAGCTCCGCCTACGACGACGCCATCCGCGACAAATTGCGGCAGGGCAAGTCCGGCGAAGCCCTGTTCTTCGACCTCGCGCTCGAAGACCTCACCCACGCCGCTGACCTGTTCCAGCCTGTGCATGACCGCACCAACGGCGTGGACGGCTGGGTATCGCTCGAAGTCTCGCCCCTCCTGGCCTACGACACCTCCAGCACGCTGGCCGAAGCCAAGGATTTGCACGAGCGCGCCGCCCGGCCCAATCTCTTCATCAAAATCCCCGGCACCCACGAGGGCTTGCCGGCCATCGAGGAGGCCATCTTTGCCGGCGTGCCAATCAACGTTACTCTCCTGTTCTCGCGCGGGCAGTATGTGGCCGCCGCCCAGGCCTACCTGCGCGGCCTCGAACGGCGCATCGCCGCCGGCCTCAGCCCCGACGTCGAATCCGTCGCCTCGGTTTTCATCAGCCGTTGGGACGTTGCCGTCGCGGGCAAAGTGCCGGCCGCGCTGAACAATCTACTCGGCATCGCCATCGCCAGACGCATTTACAAAGCCTACCACGAGCTGCTGAGCACCCCCCACTGGCAGCGCGCCTACAACTACGGCGCTCGGCCGCAGCGCCTCCTCTGGGCCAGCACCGGCACTAAGGACCCGAAGGCCTCGGACGTGCTCTACATCGAGTCGCTCGCCGCGCCCTTCACCGTCAACACCATGCCCGAGGCGACCCTGACGGCCTTTGCCGATCATGGCCAGGTCGGCCATCGCATGCCGCCCGACGGCGGAGACTGCGAACACGTGTTGGCTGAGTTTGCCAAGGCCGGCGTGGATGTTGATGCCCTGGCTGCCCAGCTCCAGTCCGAGGGCGCCGAAGCCTTCTCCAAATCCTGGAATGATCTGATGAAAGTTATTGCCTCAAAGACCGAGGCGCTCAGAATGGCTGCTTGACAGCTCTTATGGCAGAAACAATCGCCCCACTGGCTCAACGCCCGGGCTGGAAGGCCCTGGCCACTCACTACCGGACCGCCCGCAAATGGCATCTCCGGGAACTCTTCCAGGCCGACTCAAAACGCGGCGAGCGCATGACCGCCGAGGCCGTCGGCCTGTTCCTGGATTACTCCAAGAATCGCGTCACCGCCCGGACCCTCAAGCTGCTCCTCCAACTGGCCGCCGAGTCCGGCCTGCGGGAACGCATTGAGGCCATGTTCCGCGGTGACAAAATCAACCTCACCGAGAACCGCGCCGTGCTCCACATCGCCCTGCGCGCGCCCGAAGGCGCCTCCATCGTTGTGGACGGCCAGAACGTTGTGCCCGAGGTCCACGCCGTGCTGGACAGGATGGCCGATTTCTCCCACCGCGTCCGCAGCGGCGCCTGGAAAGGCCACACCGGCCAGCGCATCCGCCACGTCGTCAATATCGGCATCGGCGGCTCCGACCTCGGGCCGGTCATGGCCTACGAAGCGCTCAAACATTACAGCGAGCGAACGATGACCTTCCGCTTCGTCTCCAATGTTGACGGCATTGACTTCATAGAGGCAACCCGCGACCTCGACCCAGCCGAGACGCTGTTCATCGTATCCTCCAAGACCTTCACGACGCTCGAAACCATGACCAATGCCGACAGCGCTCGCCAGTGGCTCCTCAATGGACTCGGCGGCGACAAGCAGGCCGTCGCGAAACACTTCGTCGCCGTCTCCACCAACGCGCAGAAAGTGTCCGAGTTCGGCATTGATACCGCCAACATGTTCGCCTTCTGGGACTGGGTGGGTGGCCGCTACTCTATGTGCTCCGCGATCGGCCTTTCCACCATGCTCGCCGTCGGCCCCGACAATTTCCGCGCCATGCTCGACGGCTTTCACCAGATGGACGAACACTTCCGCACCGCCCCGTTCGAGCGGAACCTGCCGGTGCTCATGGCCCTGCTCGCCGTTTGGTATAACGACTTCTTCGGCGCGCAAACCGCCACCGTGCTGCCCTACGAGCAATACCTCAAACGCTTCCCGGCCTACTTGCAGCAGTTGACGATGGAAAGCAACGGCAAGAGCGTCACACTCGATGGGACAGCAGTGGACTACGATACCGGCCCCGTCTATTGGGGCGAGCCGGGCACCAACGGCCAGCACTCCTTTTACCAGTTGATCCACCAGGGCACCCGTCTTATCCCCTGCGACTTCATCGCCTTCGGCCAGGCGCTCACACCCCTGGGCCGCCACCACGACATGCTTCTGGCCAACGTCTTCGCCCAAAGCGAAGCCCTCGCCTTCGGCCTCACGCCCGAACAAGTCAAAGCCGAGGGCGTGCCGGATTGGCTCGTGCCGCACCGGACCTTCGCGGGCAACCGCCCGTCCAACACCATCCTCGCCGGGCGCCTCGCGCCGTCAACGCTCGGCGCGCTCGTCGCCCTCTACGAGCACAACGTCTTCACGCAAGGCGTCATTTGGAACATCGGCTCGTTCGACCAGTGGGGCGTGCAATTGGGCAAAGTCCTCGCCCAGCGCATCATCCCCGAACTCGAGAGCAAGGACGCCCCCGCGCTCAGCCACGACACCTCAACCAACAACCTCATCCGCCGTTACCGGAGCATGAAAGCGGTGTGACCCAGCGCCATGGAGACGCTATGGAGATTCAAGTCTTGGAGGACCCTGCTGCCGTCGCCGCGGAAGCGGCCAAATTCATAGCTCGCGAGGGCAGGGAGGCCGTAGCAGCGCGTGGCCGCTTTTCCCTGGCGGTCAGTGGCGGCCACACCCCCTGGCAAATGCTGCGCTTGCTGGCCCGGGAGGACCTTCCTTGGGAAAGTGTGTATGTGGCCCAGGTGGACGAACGCATTGCTCCGCCGGGACACCCGGACCGAAACCTCACGCACTTGCACGACAGCCTGCTCACGCAGGTCTCTCTGCCTCTGGAAAACGTTTGCGCTATGCCAGTGGATTCCCCCGACCTTGCGGTTGCCGCCAGCCAGTACGCCCTCCGGCTTCGGGAGATCGCAGGCGCCCCGCCCATCCTCGACTTAATTCACCTGGGCCTCGGCCCTGACGGCCACACCGCTTCGTTGGTGCCCGGCGACCCGGTGCTCGATGTCACCGACGCCGACGTTGCGCTGACCCAGCTTTATCAACAAAGGCGGCGGATGACGTTGACTTTCCCTGCGCTCAATCGTGCCCGCCGCATCCTGTGGGTGGTGACTGGCCCTGACAAGGCCGGGATGCTGCGGCGCCTGCGCGACGGCGATGTGAGCATCCCCGCTGGCTTCGTCCGCCGCGATCAGGCCCTGGTCCTCGCCGACCGCCCCGCAGCCACAAACCTCTGAATCCGCCCGGCGAACCTGAGCAGACACGCTCGATATACGCTTTCAACACCCTACCTGCGGCCGCCGCTGCCCTGGGCCATTTGGAGGATTCGCTCGGTGTCATAGACACAGCCGGCCCATATTCCGCCGCTGGCGGATTGGAGAGCCGCCCAAAGACGCGTGTCCTCCGGCAAGGCGGGATCGGGTGACAGGTCCGGCCTCGGGCTTCTTTGAGACAGGACTTGACTGCCATCCTCTGGTCCGAACCGCCGGTCGCCCTCCCCGACCAGGTCCACGCTGCCTTCGGCCGTGCCGGGGTCAATAACAATCTGAATCAGGTCGCCGTCGCAAACCTTCCCCAGCGGACCGCCCACCAGGGCTTCGGGGCTGATATGGCCGACGCACGCGCCGGTGGAGACTCCGGAAAAACGCGCGTCGGTGAGCACGGGCACGTGTTTTCCGATGGGGAGGTATTTTAGCGCGCCGGTGACTTGGTAGGTTTCTTCCATGCCGGTGCCCATCGGGCCAGCGCCGGCGAGGACGAGGATGTCGCCCGCGCGAATCTCGCCGGCCTTGATCGCGGCCATGGCGGCCTTTTCTCTGACAAATACGCGCGCCCTGCCCGTTTTGCGATAAGTGCCGTTGCCATCAAGGACCGAAGGATCGATCGCAGTGCTCTTCACCACCGAGCCCTCCGGCGCAAGGTTGCCCGTCAGAAACGCCAATGTCCCCGTCAGACCCCGGTCCCTGGCCCTTTCGGGCGGCAGGATCACATCGTCGGGATCAACCCCATCGAGTTGGCGGAGCAGTTCCCGGAACCGGCGGCGGCGCTCGGATTTCTCCCAGGCGTCGAGGTTCTCACCCAGCGTGCGGCCCGACACCGTGACGACCTCCGTTTGGAGCAAGCCCAGACGACGCAGGTGAAGCATGACCTCGGGCACGCCGCCGGCGAGGAACACCCGAACGGTAGGGTGCGGCAGGGGACCATTCGGCAGCACGCTGACCAGGCGCGGAACGCGCTGATTGACGGCAATCCAATCCTCCACCGCGGGCCTTTTGATACCCGCGGCGTGAGCGATGGCAGGGATGTGGAGCAGCAGGTTCGTCGAACCTCCGAAGGCGGCGTGAAGAACCATTGCATTGCGAATGCTCTCGGGGCTCAGAATGTCACGCGCCGCGATGCCCCGGCTTTCGAGTTGAGAGAGCGCTCGGGCGGAGGCGCGTGCCAGGTCCAGCCAGACCGGTTGGCCGGACGGGGCGAGCGCGGAATGCGGCAAGGATAATCCAAGCGCTTCGCCTACCACTTGGGAGGTGGCGGCGGTGCCGAGGAATTGGCAGCCGCCGCCCGGAGAACCGCAGGCGCGGCAACCGAGGTCGGCGGCCTCCGACAGCGTGACTAAGCCATGGGCGAACCGCGTGCCGATGGTTTGCACTGCTCCCGCGTCTTCGCCGGACTCCGGCGGCAGCGTGACCCCGCCGGGAACGAGCACGCCGGCCAGGTCGCGCAAGGCCGCCAGCGCCATCATCATGGCGGGCAGGCCCTTGTCGCACGTGGCGATGCCCAGCACACCGGCGCGAACGGGCAGCGACCGCGCCAGTCGCCGCAATACTACTGCGGCGTCGTTCCGATACGGCAAGCTGTCAAACATACCCGGCGTGCCTTGCGTCCGCCCGTCGCAAGGGTCCGAGCAGAAACCCGCGAAGGGGATGGTTTTCAGCCGGCGAAATTCCTCGGCGGCCGCTTGCACCAGCAGGCCGATTTCCCAATGGCCGGTGTGATAGCCCAAAGCGATGGGCGTGCCATCTGGCGCCCTCACCCCGCCCTGGGTGCTCAGAATGAGAAACTGCTTGCCCGCAACCTCGGCGGGAGTCCAGCCCATGCCGGCGTTTTGTGTCAGGCCAAACAGATCACCGCTCGGGCGTTCGCGCAGCATCTCCTCGGTCAGAGGCAGCTTGCCTGCCGGGCCCGGCGCCCGGGTTTTGACCTCGAAGATCTCCGGGGCTGGGGGTTCGAAGGGGTCGAATGGCGCGCTCATTGGGCCATTGAACCATCAAGCGGCGACCGACTTCAAGCATACTTGCCTCTCCGCTCTTTTCGATGGAATGCCAAGGCTCCAAGCGCGCCTGCGCCGCTACTCTCAGACTTTGGAGATGCTTTGGGGAGGCTGTGCGGTGGCTTCAGGGTAGCCTCAGGGTAGCCTCAGGGTGGCTTCGGGGTAGCCTCGGGGTAGCCTCGGGGTAGCCTCAGGGTAGCCTCAGGGTGGCTTCGGGGTAGCCTCGGGGTAGCCTCGGGGTAGCCTCAGGGTAGCCTCAGGGTGGCTTCGGGGTGCCTACCGGTTGGCTACCAGAGAGCCTGAGGGTAGCCTCAAGGTAGCCTCAGGGTAGCCTGAGGCATTCATCATTCATCATTCTACCTTCTGCATTCCCTGGACGAGGGTAGCCTCTGGGTGGCTTCAGGGTGGCCGTAAACCTCTGACCAGAAGCCGATACCGCGCGTAAAACCGCACGTTATAAGCGGGCTGGCTCATGATACCCCCCGGCCCTGCTTGGGCAACACGCCCGGACGGCCCCGGGTTCCCGCCGCGCTGGGGGCAGCCCGTAGCCCGGCGGCACCACCTCTACTGAAAACCGTTCTGATTTGAAGGTGATGCCGAGCGGGCGCACTCGGCTCGTTCTCCTGCTCTGCGCGGGAAGGCGGAGGCAGGGGCCAGCGCCGCCCCGCATTTCTTGCTCCCGCCCACTCTCGACAGCGTCGGCAGCGGTGATGCTTTACGAGGACGACCCCGGTTGCGTTGCAAACGGGCGGAAAACTGGCTGACGATTCTCCTTGCTCATATCCGCCCGTCGGTTATAAATGCGCCTGCAACAAGGCCCACGAGCCGCCGACTCGTTTCTTTCCGCCGACGACCCGCGTGCAGAGAATCCCCGGAGTGGGGTTGACATGATGCGGCCATTCAAGGTTTGGTTTTGTTGGGTGATGGGGTTTCTGAAATCACCTGAGGGAGGGGTCAACTGTGCGTAGTTCCGAACTGCCGCGCGCAGAAGAACTGTTGCCGCTGGTTTACGAGGAGTTGCGCAAACTCGCCGCGCTCAAGATGGCCCAACAGGCGCCCGGCCAAACGCTGCAGCCCACCGCGCTGGTGCATGAGGCGTGGCTGAAGCTGGCGGGCAGCGGCCAGGAGCACTATGCGGGCCGGGCTCACTTCTTTGCCGCCGCCGCGGAGGCCATGCGGCAGATCCTGATTGACAAGGCCCGCCGCAAGGGCGCTCTAAAACGCGGCGGCCATCAACCGCTCGAGGAGCTGCACGAATCCCGGATCGAACTGCGCGCGCCGCCCGACGAGTTCCTGGCGGTGCATGAAGCCTTGGATCAACTGGCCGCCGAGGATCCCATGGCCGCGGATGTGGTCAAGCTGCGGTATTTCGTGGGGATGACCATTCCCGAGATAGCGGCGGCTCTGGAGATTGCGCCGCGGACGGCGGACCGGCACTGGCTGTTCGCCCGGGCCTGGCTGAAACGGGCCATTCGGGGCGACACGCGCGGTTAAGGGCCTGCGCCAGAAGAAAGGCGCAGGTTGAGGCGCGATTCCGAGATTCTGAACCAGCGCTTTTCAGCAAATTGAGTGGCGTGTTTTGGACTCGGTTTGCGTTTTATAGAGTGAGACACGGATTTATGGACCAATCGCACCATCCGCCAGCCGGAACCGAGAAGGAGATTTTCTTCGAGGCATTGGAGCGGGACACGCCCGCCGAACGGGCGGCTTACCTGGATGGGGCCTGCGGCAAAGACCTGGCCTTGCGCCATCGCGTGCAACTCTTGCTGGACCATCATTTCCAGCAGGACAGCTTCATGAAAGACGCGGCCGTGGACCATGACCCGAGGATCAACACGGTGCCGCCGGCGGGCGAGGCGACCGTGGCCGTCGCGCCCGAGGAAGGGCCGGGCACCGTGATCGGTCGCTACAAGCTGCTGGAGCAAATCGGCGAGGGCGGCTGCGGGGTGGTCTATCTGGCCGAGCAAGAGGACCCGGTCAAACGGCAGGTGGCCCTCAAGGTCATCCGGCCCGGTATGGACAGCAAACAAGTGCTAGCTCGCTTCGAGGCCGAGCGCCAGGCGCTGGCGCTCATGGACCATCCCAATATTGCCAAAGTGCTCGACGCCGGAACCACCGACCAGGGCCGGCCGTTCTTCGTGATGGAACTGGTGCACGGGATCAAGATCACCGATTACTGCGACCAGAACAGCCTCTCGACCGAGGAACGGCTCGATTTGTTCCTTCAGGCTTGCCACGCCGTCCAGCACGCTCACCAGAAGGGGATCATCCACCGCGACATCAAACCCTCGAACATCCTGGTGACGGTCCAGGACGGCCAGCCCGTGGCCAAGGTGATTGATTTCGGCATTGCCAAGGCCACCGCCGGCCAGGTTCTGACCGACAAGACCGTCCATACGGCCTTTGAGCAGTTTATCGGCACGCCGACGTACATGAGTCCGGAGCAGGCGGAAATGACTGCCCTGGATATTGATACGCGCAGCGACATCTACAGCTTAGGGGTGCTGCTCTACGAGTTGCTCATCGGCAAGACGCCCTTTGACCCCAAGCGGCTGGTCGCGGCGGGCCTGGAGGAAATCCGGCGCATCATCCGCGAGGAGGAGCCGCCGCGGCCCTCGACGCGGCTGAGCAAGCTGACGGCCCAGGAGCAGACGACCACCGCCAAGCGCCGGCACACCGAAGCCCCCCAACTGGTTCACCAGGTGCGCGGGGACCTGGACTGGATCGTGATGAAGGCCCTGGAGAAGGACCGCGCCCGGCGCTACGAGACGGCCAACGCTCTGGCTTCGGACATTGAGCGGCACTTGAACGATGAGCCGGTGGAGGCGCATGCCCCCAGCCAGCTTTATCGCCTCCGGAAGCTGGTCCGGCGGCACAAGCTGGCGTTCGGGGCCGCCGGGATCGTGTTCGCGGTGCTGGCGATCGGGCTGGCGGTCAGCCTCTGGTCCCTGCGCAAGGCGAATCGTGAAGCCAGCCGAAGCCAGCAAGTCGCCCAGTTCTTGCAGGACATGCTCAAGGGAGTGAGGCCGTCGGTGGCGCTGGGCCGGGACACGGCGATGCTGCGGGAAATATTGGACAAAACCGCCCAGCGTCTGGACAAGGAACTGAAGAACCAGCCGGACGTCGAGGCAGATCTGCGAACCACCATCGGCTCTGTTTACTTTGACCTCGGCCAGTACACGAATGCCGAGGCCATGTATCGCGCGGCGCTCGCTTTGCGCAAGAAGCTGCTGGGCCACGAACACCCGTACGTGGCTGCCTCGCTCCAGAACCTTGCTGCCGCGCTCGAGGAGGAAGGCAAGTTGCAGGAAGCTGAGACTCTATACCGCCAGGCGCTGGCCATGCAAACGAAGCTGCTGGGCCCCGAAAGTCCAAACCTGGCTACCATACTCAATAATCTTGCTAACACTCTCCAGGACGAAGGCAAGCCGGTGGAAGCGGAGACCCTCTTCCGCCAGGGGCTGGCGATGCAAAAGAAGTTGCTGGGCAGCGAGCACCTAGAGGTGGCTCGATCGCTTTACAGGCTTGCTCTCTTGCTCCAACCGCAAGGCAAGTTGGCGGAAGCGGAGTCCCTCATGCGCCAGTCGCTGGCGATGCGAAAGAAGCTTCTGGCCGGCGAACACCCGGACGTGGCCAAATCGCTTGCGGGCCTGGCTCAAGTGCTCTGGGCCCAGCACGAGTTTGCGGAAGCGGAGACCCTCTACCGCGAGGCCCTGGCGATGCAAAGGAGCCTGCTGGGTGCCGAACATCCGGCCGTGGCCGACTCGCTTAGGGGCGTTGCTAACGTGTTCTTTGCACAAGGCAAGTTCGCCGAAGCGGAGACCTTCTACCGTCAGGTGCTGGCGTTGCGACAGAAGTCGCTGAGTGGCGAACACCCGGAGGTGGCCCGAGCGCTTGTGGGCGTTGGCAACGTGCTCTTTGCCCAAGGCAAGTTCGCCGAAGCGGAGACCCTCTACCGCCAGGCGTTGGCGATATATAAGAACGCGCTGGGCAGCGAACACCCGGAGGTGGCTGGCACACTCAACAACCTGGCTGCGCTGCTCCAGCAGGACCAAAGCAAGTTGGCGGAAGCAGAGACCCTGTACCGCCAAGTGCTGACGTTGCAGAAAAAGCGGTTAGGCAGCCAACACCCGGACGTGGCCAGATCACTCAGCAATCTTGGTGGCGTGCTCCAGGCGCAAGGCAAGCTGGCGGAAGCGGAGACCGTGTTCCGTGAGGCGCTGGCGATGCGAAGGAAGCTGCTAGGCAGCGAACACCCGGGCGTGGCCATTTTGCTTGGGGGCCTTGCTGAGGTGCTCTTGGCACAAGGCAAGTTCGCGGAGGCTGAAGCCTCTGCCCGCGAGTGCCTTGCCGTCCGCGAAAAGCGCGTTCCCGAGAGCTGGGAGATGTTCGAGGCCCGAAGCCTGCTGGGCGCCACGCTGCTGAGGCAGAAGAAATACGCCGAAGCGGAGCCGTTGCTGATCACTGGTTACAAGGGCATGAAGGAGCGCGACGATAGGATTCCGGCTGACGAAAAGCGACGGTTGAAGGAGGCTCTACAACGCCTTGTCGAGCTCTACGACGCTACAGGCAAACCCGAGGAGGCCGCGAAATGGAGGCAGGAATGAAATTCGCCCATACTTTTTGCCGCTGGAATACGCATGTACAGATGAAGGCACCAAAGCCTTCGTGTATGAAACCGGCTGACGATCGCGAAGATGTCCTCTCTTGGCAGGCCCCACAGCGGGCCAAGAGGCTCGGAGCGCCCCTCGGTCGGAGGACCAATTCACCATTCAAAACGAAAGAGCACAAACTATGAAAATGAACACTGCTTTCTTAAATCGCGCCGGACGCTGGTTCGGCAGAGGATACATGATGAAACCCGATAGTCTTTTCCGGCGGCTGGCCGGGAAGTTGTCGGGCATCCTGCTGTGGCTGGCCGTCCTGCCTCTGGCCGCGCTCGGCCAGGCCAATTACGCCACGCCTTACACTTTCACCACCCTGGCCGGGAACACCGGCTATGGCAGCGCGGACGGGACGAATGGCACCGCGCAGTTCGCGTTTCCCTCCAGCGTGGCGGTGGACAGCGCGGGCAACGTCTATGTGGCGGACACAGTGAACTGCACGATCCGCAAAATGACGCTGGTGGGAACGAATTGGGTGGTGACGACCCTCGCCGGACTGTCGGGCTGTACAGGAACCAATGACGGGACGGGGAGCGCCGTGCGGTTTTATTATCCTAACGGCGTGGGCGTGGACAGCGCGGGCAACGTCTATGTGGCAGACACAGCCAACCACACGATCCGGGAAGTAACGCCGGTCGGAACGAATTGGGTGGTGACGACCTTGGCCGGACTGGCCGGCAGTTCTGGCACGAATGACGGGACGAATAGCGCGGCGGGGTTTAATGAACCTGCTGCCGTGGCGGTGGACAGCGCGGGCAACGTCTATGTAGCGGACACAGCCAACCACACGATCCGCAAAGTGACACCGGTCGGAACGAATTGGGTGGTGACGACCCTGGCCGGACTGGCCGGCAGTGCTGGCAGCGCGAACGGGACGGGGAACGCCGCGCGATTTCATTTTCCTTTCGGCCTGACGGTGGCCACGAACGGCACCGTCTATGTGGCGGACTCAGCGAACAGCACGATCCGCAAAGTGACGCCGTCAGGCCAGGTAACGACCCTGGCCGGACTGGCGGGCAATCCAGGCAGCTCGAACGGGACGGGGAGCGCCGCGAGATTTAGCGTGCCTTACGGCGTGACGGTGGACACGAACGGCAATGTCTATGTGGCCGACTCAGGCAACAACACGATCCGGAAAGTGACGTCGGCGGGCGTGGTGACGACCCTGGCCGGACTGGCCGGCGCACAGGGCACTTCTGGCACGAATGACGGGACGGGGAGCGCCGCGCGGTTTAATTTTCCCGCCAGTGTCGCGGTGGACAGCGCGGGCAACCTCTATGTGGCGGACACAGGTAACAACACGATCCGCAACGTGACGCCAGCGGGCGCGAATTGGGTGGTGACGACTTTGGCCGGACTGGCGGACAATGCGGGCAGCACGGACGGGACGGGGAGCGCCGCACGGTTTTATTGGCCCGCCGGCGTGGCGGTAGACACGAACGGCAACGTCTATGTGGCGGACTCAGCCAACAACACGATCCGCAAAGTGACGCCGGTGGGCGCGAATTGGGTGGTAACGACGCTGGCCGGAGTGGCGGGCAGTCCTGGCAGCGCCGACGGGACGAATAGCGCCGCGCGGTTTAATTGGCCCTCCTTTATGGCGGTGGACAGCGCGGGCAACCTCTATGTGGCGGACGAATACAACGAAACGATCCGGGAAGTGACGCCGGTCGGAACGAATTGGGTGGTGACGACCCTGGCCGGACGGGCGGGCAATGCAGGCAGCGCGAACGGGACGGGGAGCGCCGCGCGCTTTAATTTTCCCGCCGGCGTGGCGGTGGACAGCGCGGGCAACCTCTATGTGGCGGACTGCTTGAACGACACCATCCGCAAGGTGACGCCGGTCGGAACAAATTGGGTGGTGACGACCTTGGCCGGACTGGCGGGCAATGCAGGCAGCGCGAACGGGACGAATAGCGCCGCGCGGTTCTATTATCCTAACGCCGTGGCGGTGGACACGAACGGCAATGTCTATGTGGCGGACTCAGGCAACAACACGATCCGAGAAGTGAAGCTGGTCGGAACGAATTGGGTCGTGACGACCCTGGCCGGACTGGCTGGCAGTGCTGGCAGCGCGGACGGGACGAATAGCGCCGCGCGGTTTAACTGGCCCACTTGCTTGGCAGTGGACGTGGCCGGCAACGTCTATGTGTCGGACGAAGTCAACGACACGATGCGGAAAGTGACGCGGGTCGGAACGAATTGGGTGGTGACGACGATTGCCGGACTGGCGGGCTATATTGCCGAGATAGACGGGACGGGGAGTGCCGCGCGGTTTAATGGCCAAGCTGGCGTGGCGGTGGACAGCGCAGCCAATTTGTATGTGGCGGACTGGGGCAACTTCACGATCCGGAGAGGATTTCCCACGAGCTCCGTGCCGCCGCCGATGTTACAGCCGCCGAGCCTGAGCGCCGGCCTGTTTGGTTTTGGCATCACCGGTCTTCCCGGCCTGGCGGTGAACATCGAGTCTTCGGCTGATCTGTCTTCCTGGCAGGTGATCGCCACATATACCCTCGTGGGCGGGACGAATTACTACTCTGTCAGCCCCAATCCAGCCCAGGGTGCCCAGTTCTACCGCGCCCAGGTGCGCTGACCCGCTGGAGCCTGGGCTGGGTCGGCGAGTCGCGGAACTCGGTGATCGCAAATGTGAGAAGGCAAGCATATGAAAACTGAGCAAGTCTGTGGTTCAATGTTAAACGTTCGAGGTTCATCCACCCGCCGCAGTGGTGCAACGGAGGACGGGAGGTTCAAGGTTTTACTCCCTCGAACCCCTATCTTCTATCCTGTAATCTTCATTCTCATCTTGCTCTCGCGGGCGATGGTGGACAGCGTTTGGGCCGCCACGCACTACGTCTGGCAGAGCAGTCCCGGCCCGGCGCCGCCCTTCCTCACCTGGGCGACCGCTGCGACGAACATCCAGGACGCGGTGGACGCCGCTGTGGCGGGCGATGAAATCGTGGTGACCAACGGCACCTACGCCGGCGGCAGTGGGGTGGACACGTATGGTGAGACTAACTGCGTGGTGGTGGACATACCGCTGACGCTGCAAAGCGTCAACGGCCCGCAAGCCACCGTCATAGACGGGGGCAGCGCCGTCAGGTGCGTCTATTTGACCAACGGAGCCACCCTCTTCGGGTTTACCCTGACCAGCGGTTCGGCCATCAACGGCGGCGGGGTATGTTGCGAATGCACCAGCGCCGTGCTGTCCAATTGCGTGCTGAGCGGCAACTCGGCCAACGGTTACTATGACTTTGATTCTGGTGACTATGTTGGCGGTTATGGCGGCGGGGCCTCTGGCGGCACGCTCAACAACTGCACGTTGACCGGCAACTCGGCATGTTGGGGCGGCGGGGCGTATGAGAGCACGCTGAACAACTGCATGTTGACCATCAACAACACGGTAGGTTGCGGGAACGGCGGCGGCGGGGCGGCCAGTTCCACACTGAACAATTGCACGTTGACCGGCAACTTTGCTACTGCGGATTCGGACTGCTGGGTGCTCGCTTCGGACGCCGGCGGCGGGGCGTATGAGAGCACGCTGAACAACTGCACGCTGAGCGGCAACTCGGCATCCCAAGGCGGCGGGGCATTTATCTGCACGCTGAACAACTGCACGTTGAGCGGCAACTCGGCCCAGGGCGGGGTGGGCAGCGGGGCCTTTGGCAGCACGCTCAACAACTGCACGTTGACCGGCAATTCGGCAAACTCCGGCGGCGGGGCATATATCTGCACGCTGAACAACTGCATCGTCTATTGCAACTTGGACTCCAGTGGGGGCAACTATGACCCTTCGAGCACGCTTAATTACTGTTGCACGACGCCGCAGCCCACGAGCGGTGTCGGCAACATCACCAACCCGCCGCTGTTCGTTGACCAGGCGAATGGCAACCTGCGCCTGCAATCGAACTCCCCCTGCATCAACTCCGGCAACAACGCCTATGTCGTCGGCAATACCGACCTGGACGGCAATCCCCGCATCGTCGGCGGCACCGTGGACATCGGTGCTTACGAATATCAGACACCGACTTCAATCATCTCCTACGCTTGGCTCCAGCAATATGGCCTGCCGACTGACGGTTCGGCGGATTACGCGGACACGGATGCCAACGGCATGAACAACTGGCAGAAATGGATTGCCGGTTTGAATCCCACCGATGCTTCGTCGGTTTTGAAGCTGACCTCGGCCACTCCGACCAATAATCCGGCGGGGTTGGTTGTGACGTGGGAGAGCGTGAACACGCGAACGTATTATCTCCAGAGCAGCACCAATCTGGCGGCGCAACCGGCCTTCTCCACCATCCAAAGCAACATTGTCGGCCAAGCTGGCACGACGAGTTACACGGATACCAATGCGGTCGACTCCGGCCCGTACTTCTATCGCGTGGGCGTGGGAAACTGAGGCGGCGCGATGAGCTTCAGACAGACAAACCAAAGCCGACGCAATCACTATGAAAACGAAACTTAACTTTTTAGTTGCCGGGATGTTCCTGGCGGTCACGAGTAGCGCCTTGGCCGCCGTGCACTACGTCTGGCAGAGCAGTCCCGGCCCGGCACCGCCCTACACCAACTGGACCACCGCCGCGACGAAGATCCAGGATGCGGTGGACGCCGCCGTGGCGGGCGATGAAATCGTGGTGACCAACGGCACCTACGCCACTGGCGCGCGCGTGGTCTATCGCTGGATGACCTACCGTGTGGCGGTGGACAAACCGCTGACGCTGCAAAGCGTCAACGGCCCGCAGGTCACCGTCATAGACGGTGGCAGTGCCGTCGGGTGCGTGTATTTGACCAACGGGGCCACCCTCTTCGGGTTTAACCTGACCAATGGTTCTGCCGACTACGTCGGAGGGGTGTATTGCGAATCCAGCGCCGTGCTGTCCAATTGCGTGCTGAGCGGCAACTCGGCTTGGTGGGCCGGCGGCGGGGCCTATGGCGGCACGCTCAACAACTGCACCTTGACCGGCAACTTCGCTGAGCAAGGTGGCGGGGCATCTTCGTGCACGCTCAACAACTGCACGTTGACCGGCAACTTCGCTGAGGAAGGTGGCGGGGCATCTTCCTGCACGCTGAATAACTGCATCGTCTATTTCAACTCGGCCCCCAATGGGGGCAACTATGACCCTTCCAGCACGCTCAACTATTGTTGCACCACCCCTCAGCCCGCCAACGGTGTCGGCAACATCAGTGCCGACCCGCAACTGGCCAGCGCGTCATATCTGAGTCCATATTCCCCCTGCATCGGGGCGGGAAGTGCGACCTACGCCAGCGGCACCGACATTGACGGCGAAGCCTGGGCGAACCCGCCGTCCATCGGGTGTGAGGAATACCACGCCGGGGCGGTGACGGGACCCTTGACGGTAAGCCTGACGGCCACCTATACGAACGTTTCGATGGGCTATCCCGTGGGTTTGACGGCGTTCATCGAGGGCCGTACCGACCTGAGTGTGTGGGACTTTGACGATGGTTTCGTGGAGGTCAACGAACCTTATACTTCACACACCTGGGCGGTGCCGGGGGATTACCTCGTGTCGTTGTGGGCCTTCAACGACAGCTATCCGGGAGGGGTGAGCGCGACCCTGACAATCCACGTCGAGGAAGGATTGCATTATGTCGCGGCCAGCAGTGGCAATCCGGTCGCGCCGTACACCTCCTGGGCGACGGCAGCCACGAACATCCAGGATGCCGTAGATGTGGCGCCGCCGGGCGCGACAGTTTTCGTGACCAACGGCACCTACGCCACAGGCAGTCGGGTGGTCTATGAAATAAGCACGGGCGCGATAATGACCAACCGTGTGGTGGTGGACAAACCGCTGGCCTTGCGGAGCGTTAACGGCCCGCAAGCCACGCTCATAGACGGTGGCAGCGCGGTCGGGTGCGTGTATTTGACCAACGGGGCCACCCTCTTCGGGTTTACCTTGACGAATGGTAGGGCCGAGGCCGGCGGAGGGGTGTGTTGCGAATCCACCAGCGCCGTGCTGTCCAATTGTGTGCTGAGCGGCAACTCGGCTTGGTGGGCCGGCGGCGGGGCCTATGGCGGCACGCTCAACAACTGCACGTTGACCGGCAACTCGGCCTACTACTACTACGGCGGCGGGGCGTATGGCAGTACGCTTAACAACTGCACGTTGACCGGCAACTCGTTCTCATACGAAGGTGGCGGAGCCTATGGCGGCACACTCAACAACTGCACGTTGACCGGCAACTCGGCCTACTACGGCGGCGGTGCTGCCGATTCCACGCTCAACAACTGCGCGTTGACGGGCAACTCGGCAACCAGTCTTGGTGGCGGGGCGTATAGCGACTCTTCGCAGCCCTGCACGCTCAACAACTGCACGTTGACCGGCAACTCCGCTGAGGAAGGTGGCGGGGCATATTCCTGCACGCTCAACAACTGCATCCTGTTTTACAACAACAGCGCCGCGGTCGCTCCGAACTACGACGAGAATAGCTCGCTCAACTACTGTTGCACGACCCCTCTGCCCGGCAGCGGCATAGGCAACATCAGTGCCGACCCGCAGTTGGCTGACCCGGCGCACCTGAGCGCCGGCTCACCCTGCCGCGGGGCGGGCAGCCCAGCCTACGCGTCCGGCACCGACATTGATGGTCAGCCCTGGGCCAATCCTCCCTCGATTGGCTGCGACGAGTTTTACGCGGGTACGATTCATGGGCCGTTGAGTGTGGCCATTCTGGCCGATTACACGAACGTGGCCACCGGGTTCGCCGTGAGTTTCACCGCACAGATTCTCGGCCACGCCAGCGCCAGCCTCTGGGATTTCGGCGACGGCATCGTGGTGAGCAACCGTCCCTATGCCTCGCATGCCTGGAGGGCAACGGGAGATTACCCGGTGATTCTGCGGGCCTATAACGACACCTATCCTGGCGGGGTGGCGGTGAGCGTTACGGTCCACGTAATGGCCCAGCCGGTACACTACGTCGCCTTGAGCAGCGCCTCGCCTGTGCCGCCCTATAGCTCCTGGGCCACAGCGGCCACGAACATCCAAGACGCGGTGGATGCCGCATCGGTGCCCGGGGCGCTGGTGGTCGTCAGCAACGGAGTTTACCAAACGGTGGGAGTTTACCAAACGGTGGTATCGGTGACCAAGCCGCTGACGGTGCAAAGCGTCAACGGCCCGCAAGTCACCGTAATCGATGGTGGTGGCATGTCGCAGTGCCTTTGCCTCAGCAACGACGCGGTGCTGGTGGGGTTTACCCTGACCAATGGTTATGCCACCTGGAACGGCGGTGGGGTATGGAAGGGCGGTGGGGTATATTGCGAATCCACCAGCGCCGTGCTGTCCAATTGTGTGCTCATCGGCAACAACGCGTTGGAAGGCGGCGGCGGGGCCTACGGCGGCACACTGAACAACTGCACGTTGACGGGCAACTCGGCAGGCGGATCGGTGTTGAGCTCATCTATTCCGGGAGCCGGCGGCGGGGCCTACGGCGGCACGCTCAACAACTGCGTGCTGACCGGCAACTCGGCGGGTTCTGGCGGCGGGGCCTATGGCGGCACGCTCAACAACTGCGCGTTGACCGGCAACTCGGTCAGCCTGGGCGACGGCGGCGGGGCGGATTGGAGCACGCTCAACAACTGCACGTTGACCGGCAACTCCGCTGAGGAAGGTGGCGGGGCATCTTCCTGCACGCTCAACAACTGCATCGTCTATTTCAACTCGGCCCCCCTTGGGGGCAACTATGACCCTTCCAGCCTGCTCAACTACTGTTGCACGACGCCCACGCCCACCAACGGTGTCGGCAACATCAGTGCCGACCCGCAACTGGCCAGCGCATCATATCTGAGTGCCGAATCCCCCTGCATCGGGGCGGGTAGCGCGGCGTATGTCAGCGGCACCGACATTGACGGCGAAGCCTGGGCGAACCCGCCGTCCATCGGGTGTGAGGAATACCACGCCGGGGCGGTGACGGGACCCTTGACGGTAAGCCTGACGGCCACCTATACGAACGTTTCGATGGGCTTTCCCGTGGGTTTGACGGCGTTCATCGAGGGCCGTACCGACCTGAGTGTGTGGGACTTTGACGATGGTTTCGTGGAGGTCAATGAGCCTTATACCTCACACACTTGGACGGCGCCGGGGGATTACGTCGTGGCGTTGTGGGCTTTCAACGACAGCTATCCGGGAGGGGTGAGCGCGACGGTGACGGTTCACGTCGTGGAAGGCGTGTATTACGTCGCGGCCAGCAGTGGCAATCCGGCCGCGCCCTACACTTCCTGGGCGACGGCAGCCACGAACATCCAAGATGCGGTGGATGTGGCGCCCCCGGGCGCGACAATTCTCGTGACCAATGGGGTCTACGCCCCCGTCACAGTGAACACACCGCTGACGTTGCAAAGCGTCAACGGCCCGGACTTCACGATGATCGATGGCGGTGGTGCGGTGCGGTGCCTTTACCTCACCAACAACGCGGTGCTGGTGGGCTTCACCTTGACCAATGGTCTGGCCTACGAAGACTCCGGCGGAGGGGTATATTGCGAATACAACGCTGTACTGTTCAATTGCGTGCTGACCGGCAACTCGGCAGGTTGGGGCGGCGGGGCCTATGGCGGCACGCTCAACAACTGCACGTTGACCGGCAACTTGTGCAACCAGGGCGACGGCGGCGGGGCGTATGATAGCACACTGAACAACTGCACCTTGACCCGGAACTCGGCTACAGAATCGTACGGCATTGGCGGCGGGGCTTGCAATTGCACGCTCAACAACTGCATCGTCTATTACAACAACAACAACAGCGGCACATATGACACCAACTATGACGAATATAGCACGCTCAACTACTGTTGCACGACACCTCTGCCCGACAGCGGCATAGGCAATATCAGCAACGTGCCGTTGTTCGTTGACCAGGCGAATGGAAATCTACGCCTGCAATCCAATTCCCCCTGCATCAACTCCGGCAACAACGCCTATGTCGTCGGCAACACCGATTTGGACGGCAATCCCCGCATCGTCGGCGGCACGGTGGACATCGGTGCTTACGAATATCAAACACCGACTTCAATCATTTCCTACGCTTGGCTCCAGCAATACGGCCTGCCGACCGACGGTTCGGCGGATTACGCGGACACGGATGGCAACGGCATGAACAACTGGCAGAAATGGATTGCCGGTTTGAATCCCACTGATGCTTCGTCGGTTTTGAAGATGACATCGGCCACTCCGACCAATAATCCGGCGGGGTTGGTTGTGACGTGGGAAAGCGTGAACACGCGAACGTATTATCTCCAAAGCAGCACCAATCTGGCGGCGCAACCGGCATTCTCCACCATCCAAAGCAATATTGTCGGCCAAGCTGGCACGACGAGTTACACGGACACCACCGCCACCAACGCCGGCCCGTACTTCTATCGCGTAGGTGTGGAGCAATAGAAATCCGAAGGCCGAAATCCGAAGACCGAGGGCCGAAATCCGAAGGGAATCCGAAGGAAAGCGGAAGGCGGAGGCTGGGCCGCGACCGCTTACGCGAGGAGTTCCCGGGCCGTGGTGGCGTCCATGACGAGCGTGCTGAAGACTTTGAGCTGTCCCGCCTCGAGGAGGTTGACGCCTGAGTTCACACCTGCCATATTTCCCGCGTGAAAACGAAGAAATCGGCGGCACCCGAGGCTCAGCGCAAGTCCTCTGGGACGAAGCTGGTGGAGAAATACCGTCGGCGGATGAGCCGGCTCTCGGACCTCGAACGCCAAAAGTTGATGGCGCGCGGACTCCAAATCATCTATGGCGACACCGTTGCTGCGCAGTCCGCTCATCGCGGTTGACACCAACGTCCCGCTCGACCTCGCCGACGAAAAGGAGCACGCCCTTGATGCGCTGGACGTGGTCCGTCGCCGGCTCAAGCCCGGGCGCATTCTCGTTACGCCCACTGTTTTCCAGGAGTTGGTCTTCCTCGCAGACGAGAGTGACGCGCCTGTTGACTGCGAGCAGGCCAGGCGAGCGTTGCGGGGCCTTGCCGGCTGGGGTTTGGAACTGGTGAATCTCGTGCCGGTCGGACATGGCATCGTGGAACGAATTGCCGACAAACTTCAGGAAGCGGGGTTGTTGCCAGCCGAGGAATACAACGACGGACTCATTCTGGCGGAAGCGGCGCTTCTCAATTGCGCCATTCTCCTGACCGGCGACGCGCACTTGCGCGGTTTGGATTTTCAGCGGGCGTCGCTCGAATTGAAAGCGTTCGACGTAGAGCTGCCCGTGGTCACCACGCCGCGCGAAATCGTGGCCAAGTTCTTCTGAAAGTGAGGGGGGCGCGCATCGCGGTCCAGCACGGCTGGATTCAGCCGGTGCGGGCAATCAGGCAGTGGCCTTGGCGAAGGCTGGAGGTGGATTGGGCGTGTGTGACCTGGGACGGCGACCTGCGTTTCACTGGTTCGGTCTCCGTGAGGCATAAAACCATCGACCGTCGCGTTGGATCGTGTTACAGGTCACGTCACGTCGCGCTTATGAGAGAACAACGCTGGCTGCGGATCATCCCGGTGGCGCTGATCATGTACACCATATCGTATGTGGATCGGACCAACGTCTCTCTCGCCCTGGATCCGAAGATTTCCGCCATGATAAAAGACCTGCTCATGGATGACCGGATGAAAGGCGAGGCGGCGGGCGTATTCTTCTTTGGCTACGTGCTCTTGCAGATTCCCGGGGGATACTGGGCGTCACGTTGGAGCGCCCGCAAGGTGGTGAGTCTCTTTCTCATTGCGTGGGGCCTTTGCGCGGCAGGCTGCGGGCTGGCCCGCACCTTCAGGCAATTCGAAGTGATGCGCTTTTTTCTGGGGGTAGCCGAGAGCGGCGTATTCCCGGCGACCCTGGTGTTGCTGGCAAACTGGTTTCCGCGGGCCGAACGCGCGCGCGCCAACGCGTATTGGAACCTCTGCCAACCGCTGGCGGTGGCCGGATCGGCTCCGCTGACCGGCTGGCTGCTGGGGGTTTACGGCTGGCAGAAGATGCTCATCCTGGAAGGCGCGCTGCCGTTCCTATGGCTCCCGATCTGGTGGTTCTTCATCCGGGATCATCCGCGCGACGCGAAGTGGATTTCGGCGGAGGAACGGAACTACCTGGAGACCACGCTGCAAGAGGAGGTGGCCGCGCTGGAGCAAGCCCAAGCGATTCCGCTTTGGCGCCGGCTCCGGCAGCCAGTGATTTTTGTCATGCTGGCCATGTACTTTCTGCATAATTGCGCCGCCTACGGCTGCATGACTTTTTTCACGACCGGCCTGAAAGGGCGAGGGTTCAGCGCCTTGCAATATGGCATCCTGTTCGCGGTGCCGTATGTCGTCACCGCCGTGGTGATGGTTTTGAACTCCTGGCATTCGGATAAAACGCGCGAGCGGCGGGGACATGTGGCGGCGGTTTATGTGCTGAGCGGCGCGAGTCTCATTTTGAGCGTCCTGGTGAGCCAGTATTTCTGGGCTGCTTACGCGCTGATGTGCCTGGCGATACCCGGCCCGTTTGCTGCAATGGCGCCGTTTTGGGCGGTCCCCAGCGAAACCATGCCCAGGAATGTCATGGGGCTGGTCATCGGGCTGGTGAATGCCTTCGGCAACCTGGGCGGCTTCGCCGGGCCGTATATCGTAGGCTGGCTGATGAAGGAGTACCAGAGCAGCGCGATTCCTTTCAACGCCCTCGGGGTGGGCATGCTGGTCACCGCAGGTCTCGCCTTCCTTTTGCCCAAAGCCGCCAAGGCGTTCCCATCGGCCAGCACCCCGTTAGCAGTTGGCGGCTCGCGCGCCTGACAGAGGTTTTATCCATGAAACTGTGCCGCTTCAAAAACACACGGAATGAAGCCAGCGTAGGGCTGGTGGTTGAGAATGACTTCGTGATTGATCTCGCTGCCGCCGGCGTGACTGACCTCACTTCGTTGTTGGAGAGGGACGATCCCGCGGCGGCCCTGGCTCAATGGTCGAGGCGGGAGCTGCCGCGGCTGCCGCTTTCGGCGCTTCGGCTCTGCGCTCCCATCGAGCACCAGGAAGTGTGGGCGGCGGGCGTCACTTACCTGCGCAGCAAAACGGCGCGGATGGAGGAATCCAGTTTCAGCGCCACGGCCTACGACCTGGTTTACGCCGCCGAACGACCCGAGCTGTTCTTCAAGTCAATGCCTGATAAAGTGGTTGCGCCCGGCGAGCCAGTGGGCATTCGCGGGGACGCGCGGTGGAATGTGCCGGAGCCTGAGCTGGCCCTAGTGCTGAACTCGCGCGGACGAATCGTCGGCTACACGATCGGGAACGACATGAGTTCGCGGGACATCGAGGGGGAAAACCTGCTATACCTGCCGCAGGCGAAGATCTACCGCGGTTCTTGCGCGCTGGGGCCCTGCGTTCGGTTGGGAGCTTCCGAAGCCGAGGCCCGCGAATGGACGATCCAGATCGGGATATGGCGGAATGGGTCGCGCGTTTTCGCGGGCGAAACCTCCGTCGCGCAGATCAAACGGACCTTCGAGGAACTCGCCCGATTCCTGTTCCGCAGCCAGGATTTTCCGCACGGAGCGGTTCTCCTCACGGGCACCGGTATTGTGCCACCGGATCAATTTACGCTCCAGGAGGGCGACGAAATCGAAATCCACATTAGCGGCATCGGAGTTTTGCGCAACCCGGTGAAAGTTGTGTAACCTCACGCATGACTATGATACACGGTCGAAGCCTTATCGCCGGCCAGCCGATACCGGGCGCGGGAGAAACTTTCCGGGCCAGAAGCCCGCTCGACAGCCACGAGCTGGAACCGGATTTCTTCGCGGCAGGCGCGCAAGACGTCGATTCGGCGTTGCGCGAGGCGGCGACGGCTTTCGAGGTTCTTCGGCAAACCACCGGCGAACAGCGCGCGGCTCTGCTTGAACGCATCGCCGAGGAGATCGTGGCGCTAGGGGACGAGCTGCTGACGCGCGCGCATCTCGAGACCGGCCTGCCCCTGGCGCGGCTGGCGGGCGAACGGGCCCGCACGGTGAACCAGCTCAAGCTGTTTGCCCAGGTGGCCCGGGAAGGCTCCTGGGTGGACGCCCGGATTGACCACGCGGCTCCCAACCGCCAGCCGGTGCCTAAACCGGACCTGCGCCGGATGCTTGTGCCACTGGGCCCGGTGGTGGTTTTTGGCTCGAGCAATTTTCCCCTGGCATTCTCCGTAGCCGGGGGCGACACCGCGTCGGCACTGGCGACCGGCAACCCGGTCATCGTCAAGGCGCACAGCGGCCACCCCGGCACGGCGGAACTGGTCGCGACCGCCGTTTGCCGCGCGGTCGGGGCCTGCGGGCTGCCCGGCGGAGTGTTCTCGATACTCCACGGGGCGGGCAAAATCATCGGCCTCGCGCTGGTGAGGCATCCCTTGGCGCGGGCGGTGGGCTTTACCGGGTCACGCCCAGCCGGGCGCGCGCTGTTTGACGCGGCCGCTGCCAGGCCGGACCCCATCCCGGTTTTCGCTGAGATGAGCAGCTTGAACCCGGTCTTCCTCCTGCCCGGCGCCGTAGAAGAGCGCGCGGCGCGGATCGCGGAAGGACTGAGCGGATCGGTCACGCTCGGAGTCGGCCAGTTCTGCACCAAGCCGGGTTTGATCTTTGGTTTGCAGAACGCCGAGTTCGATCAATTCCAACAAGCTCTGGCGCGCGCGCTGGAAGCGGTGGCGCCCGCCACAATGCTGCATTCAGGAATCTGCGAGGCGTATCACGAGGGAAGCCGCCGGGCGGCCGCGGCCAGCGGCGTGAGCCTGCTCGGGCGGTCCGCGGCAGCGACCCAGTCAACCCGGACTCACGGCGAAGCCATGATTCTGCGCACCGATCTCGAAACGTTCCGTAAGAACCCCGAGCTGGGGGAGGAGGTGTTTGGGCCATTTGCCATCCTGATCTCGACCGGGACGCTGGCTGAGTTCGAGGAAGTGGCGCGGTCGCTTGAGGGGCAGTTGACCGCCACCGTGCACGGCACGGTTGAGGATCTCGGCCAAGCCGGCGGATTGCTGCGTCTCCTCGAGCAAAAGGCGGGACGCCTCATCATCAACGGCTTCCCCACCGGCGTGGAGGTCTGCCCTTCCATGCATCACGGCGGTCCTTTTCCGGCGACGACCGACGCGCGATTCACTTCGGTGGGAACCGCAGCCCTTTACCGCTTTGTCCGCCCGGTCTGTTACCAGGACTTCCCCGCTGCGCTGCTGCCCAAGGCGTTGCGCGACGCGAACCCGCTCCGGCTATGGCGGATGGTGGACGGCGAGCGAGTCGCGCTGTAACGTAGGGGCGGGCGGAGACTCCGCACCGTTAATGAGCGATGGGCACCTAAGGAGAAATGGTGCCCGCCTTTTGACGGAGTAGCGAGATTGGTGTCCGTTTTGGATCCCCTTCCCTCACAACTCCTTGCTGCGTCAGCAGTTAGAGATGGAGGCGAGGGTCGAATTATGTGAACTTCTTAGTTATGTGCATCAAGCGGAGTCACTTGCGGCGCGGTTTGGCTTTTTCTGGGACACCAGTGTGGTAGGAGGAAGTGTGGCGAGGTCTTGAAAACCGTTGGTTTTTTCAGGACTCGCTATGAACCAGAAGGCATGCCGGAGCCGCTGCGACTGTGAATCGGAGGTCGGACGCCAACTTCACATAACTTTCGACTGTCAAGCCTGGAAAAACCAACAAAAACAGGTATTTCTGCTGAGCTATGCCGAGCTGTGCCAAGATATGCCAAGAAGCAAGAAAGCAAACCAAAGGTCTGCCCAACGCCTGAATAATCCCAGCGGCGATTCGGGTTTCGGTCTTCGGGTTTCTTTCGGCCTTCGGCCTTCGGGAATTCGGCTTTAGCCCGTACCCGACTGAGCGTAAAGCGCCCTTGCTCAACCACAAATCGCGCTTGATCCAGGTTTGACAACGCGTCGCACGCCCGCAACACTCCGGCCAGTTTTTTAGAAGCATGAAATATATTTGTTTTCCGACGGCGGCAGCGGCAGCATTTCTAACCAGTGCAGCCCTGCCGATTTTCGCCCAACAGGGTGCCCCTTCACTGATTTACGAAACCCCAAACGAGTTCTTCGCCAGCGGCGACTTTGACCGGGACGGACGTACCGACCTCGTGATCGTGGACAAGGCTAGCGGCAAATACCGGATCGGCTACCAGTTGACTCCCGGAGTCTTCTCCTGGGTGGACTGCCGGCCCAGCGGGATCAAGGACATCGCGGGCTTCGGCATCGGCCCCTTGCTGGCGCCGAACCAGCCCGCGCTCGTTTTCACTTCCCCCGACGGCGGCCAGATTAACATTGTCGAGGCCGCCAGCCCGACCGCCCCGGGCAAACCGGTCAGCGTGTCCTTTACGGCGGCGATCGGGCCGAACCTGGTTGTCCCCGTGGACATCGGCGGCGCCGGCAAGACGCCCCTGGCCGATCTCTATGTCGGGTCCATCTACAACTCGCCCGACGCGAACCTGGCCACCTTACTGCGCAACGACAGCGCGCAGTTTCCCAAGCTGACAGACGCAGCCCTCGCCGGCCCCCCCGCGCGCGGCAACCGGCTCTCGCTCAAAGCCGGCCAGCCGGACCTCCTTTGCCTCCTGATCCAGGGCGACAGTGCCGCCACACTCAGCGTCCAAGACCTCAGCAGCGGCAAACCAGTTGCCGTGGCCACCGCGGCTGACCTGCCTGCCGGGGCGGATTATACCGCCGGCAATTTTGGCCGCTCCCCCCTGCGCCGGTTCATTGTCTATAAGCCAGGCGACAAGACCCTGACGGTGCGCCCGGTGGAAGAACCGCAGCCCGGCAAGTTCCAATTCGGCAAGGGCCAGAGCTTCGACTTGGACCAAGCGGTGCAGCGGGTGATTGCGCTCAATGAGAATGGTGCAAACAAATTGTTCGTCATCTTCGGCGAGGGCGAGAAGGCCGGCGTCTTCGATTTCGACGGCACGAAGGCCCCCACGCTGCTCCAAAGCCTGACCGCAACCAACAATGTCTTCACCTGCGCGGCCACCACGCCGGACGGCTTCATCGTGTTCTCGCAGCCCACCGGCACCAAGTTCTCGACGCGCTACCAGATGTACAAAGCGGGCGGCGGCGCCTTCGCCGTCGGGCCGTTCGGCAGCCTCGCTTCCCTCGCGGACAACGACAACATTACCATCCCGGACATCTACGCCCGCATCGCCGCCAAACAAACCGAGGCGTCCGAGGACCAGATGAAGCCCTACACCAACACCATTCCCGGCACGCAGGTCAGCTACGCCATGGTCCCTATTCCCGGCGGCGAGTTTGTGATGGGAAGCCCCGACAGCGAGCCAGGCCACAAGCCCGACGAAAGCCCGCAGCACAAAGTCAAGGTCTCTCCCTTCTGGATGGGCCGCTTTGAAATCACTTGGAACGAATACGAGCTGTTCATGTACCCCGACGAGGAACGGCGGACGCGCGCGACCTTTAAGACCGACGAGGCCGGGGACAAGCTGGCCGATGCGGTCACGCACCCGTCCAAGCCGTACGTCGAGATGAGCTTTGGCATGGGCAAGGACGGCTTCCCGGCCATCGCTATGACCCAGCACGCCGCTAACAAGTACTGCCAGTGGCTCAGCGCCAAGACCGGCCAATTCTACCGCCTGCCCACCGAGGCCGAGTGGGAATATGCCGCCCGCGCCGGCACTACCACCACTTACTTCTTTGGCGATGATGCCAGCAAACTGGGCGAATACGCCTGGTTCGAGCAAAACAGTGATTTCAAATACCAGAAGATCGGCAAAAAGAAGCCCAATCCCTGGGGGCTTTACGACATGTGCGGCAATGTGGTCGAGTGGTGTCTCGACCAGTATGACCCCGACTTCTACAGGCAGTGCGCCGGCAACGGCGAGATCGTTGATCCGTGGAATAAGGCGACCAAACCCTACCCGCACTCGGTCCGCGGCGGCTCCTGGGATGACGACGCCTCGATGTGCCGCAGCGCCGCCCGGCGCGGCTCGGACCGCTCCTGGAAGATGCAGGACCCCCAACTGCCCAAGAGCGTCTGGTACTTCTCCGACGCGCAGTGGGTCGGCTTCCGCGTCGTCCGCCCGCTCAAAGTGCCGCCCTCCGAGCAAATGCAAAAATACTGGACAAGCGGCGTCGAAAGAGACTGAATGTGCCGTCGGCGCTCTTCGTCGGTATGAACACCGGCTTTCGCCAGTAACTTGAAATAGTCAACAACAACTTGAAAGGCCCAATGCAAGATCATTCGACCACCCCATCAAACGCGGTCTCACGCCGCCAGTTCCTTAAGAGTTCCTCCCTCCTCGCCGCCTCCGCCGCAGCCGCGGCGAGCTTCCCCTCGGTGCTCCGCGCCCAGAGTAACCAGCAGATCAGCGCGGTGATCATTGGCCTGGGTGGCCGCGGCGGCGGCGCCGGCGGGAATTTCCTCGAAGCCGGTAAGGCCGCCGGCGTGCAAGCCAAGATCGTCGCCGTGGCCGACATATTCCCCGAAGCGGCCAAGCGGGGCGTTGACAATTTCGGCGTGCCCGAGGACAAGTGCTTTAGCGGGTTCGACGCCTTCGAGAAAGCGCTCGCTGTGCCCGGTGTCAATTACGCCATCCTGGCCACGCCCCCGGGGTTCCGCGCCTCGCACTTCAAAGCCGCCGTTGAGGCCGGCAAGAACGTCTTTATGGAAAAGCCGGTGGCCGTGGACGGCGTCGGCTGCCAGGTCTTGTACGCGGCGGCGGACGTTGCCAAACAGAAGAACCTCAAGGTTGCCGCGGGTACCCAGCGCCGGCACCAGGCCGGGTACATCGAGACCATCAAGCGCCTTAAAGACGGTGCGATAGGCGACATCGTCACCCTGCGCGCTTATTGGGTCAACGGCGGCCCCATCTGGCACCGCGGCGAGCAGGGCAGCACCGACCTCGAACGCCAGATTCGCAATTGGTATCACTACATCTGGCTGAGCGGCGACCATATCTGCGAGCAGCACGTGCACAACCTGGATGTCTGCAACTGGGTCATGGGCGGCCATCCCAAGAGTTGCTGGGGCATGGGCGCCCGGCAGCAGTTGGACGGCAAGTCGGGCGAAATCTGGGATAACTTCGGCGTGGAATACGAATACCCCAACGGGGCTCGGATGTTCAGCTACTGCGGCCAAATCAAGCGTGAATGGGCCTCCGTCAGCGAAGGCGTGCAAGGCACCAAAGGCACCTCCGATCCGAGCGGGCGCATTCAACCCAAGGAAGGCGCGATGTGGCGTTTCCGGGAGAAAGCCACCGATCCCTATGTGCAGGAGCACATTGACCTCATCAATGCCATCGTGAAGGACACCGAGTTGAACGAGGCCAAACAGGTCACCGACAGCACCTTCACCGCCATCATGGGCCGCGAAGCGGCCTACAGCGGCGCAGGTGTGGAGTGGGATGCGGTTCTGGATTCAAAGTTCAGCTACGGCCCCGAGTTGCTCTACGGGAATTGCGCCAAGATGGAATGGGGCCCCTTCCGGACCTTGCAGCCGCCCATGCCCAACGAGCACAACATCCTCAAGGACCCCCCGATGGTCCCACTCGCTAAAGCCTGATTGGCGGCAAGGTATGGTTTATTCTCAAGGCCGGCCCCACGGGCCGGCCTTTCCTTTTCTCCGCAACAGTAGGGCCTCTGGTCACAGGGCTCTTACATCCTGACCCGTGGAAACCGGCCGAGCGACCCGCCGTCACCTCACCAGCCCCAAAGCCCCCCTTCCCATGAACACATCAAACACCGACCCTCCAGCACCAACCGCCCCACATCCCGTGACGGCCCAATTCGAGCTGATTGGATGTTGGATGTTGGATGTTGGATGTTGGATGTTTGAAGCAGCGGCTTCGGCCTTCGCGTCTTCGGGTTTGCTTCGGCCTTCGGCCTTCGGTTTTCGGTTTTTCCCCCTGCTCTCCGCCCTCCTCCTCCTCTCGGCCTGCCGCTCCGCCCCTCCATTCCCGCCGCTGCAGCGCTTCGAGTTCTCCCACCCGGCCATGGGGACGCTAATGACCATCACCCTCTACACCCCCGACGCGCCTGGCGCCAAAGCCGCCGCTGCCGCCGCCTTCCAGCGCATAGACGCTCTCGAGGATATTATGAGCGACTATCAGGCCGACAGCGAGCTGATGCGCCTCTGTGACCAGCCCTTTGGCACGCCGGTTCCTGTCAGCAAGGACCTTTTCTATGTCCTCCAGCGCTCCCAGAACATGTCCAGGCTCTCAGAGGGCGCGTTCGACGTGACTGTTGGTCCCTACGTTCGCTTGTGGCGCTTCGCCCGGAAACGAAAAGTCCTCCCCATACCCGCCGAAATCGCGGCGGCTCGAGCCGCGGTAGGATGGCAAAAACTCCGGCTCGACGCGCGCGCGCGCACCGTAACCTTGCTCGTTCCAAACATGCGGCTGGACTTGGGTAGCATTGGCAAAGGCTACGCCGCCGACCAGGCCTTGCAGCTTCTAAAGGGCAGGGGAATTGACCGCGCGCTCGTGGCAGCCAGCGGCGACATCGCAGTCGGGAACCCGCCTCCAGGACAACGCGGCTGGAAGATCGGCATCGCCCTCCTGGGCAGCCCTACGAACCAAGCCCCGCTGACTGTTTTGCTTCACAACGCCGGCGTCTCCACTTCCGGCGACACCGAGCAGTTCATCGAGATCAATGGCGTCCGCTACTCCCACATCGTCAACCCCGCCACCGGCCTCGGGCTCACCAACCGCATCCAGGCAACGATCATTGGGCCTGACGCCACCACCACCGACACCTTGGATACCACCCTGAGCCTCCTCGGTGTAAAGCGCGGCCTCGCTTTGGCGGATGCCTTGCCGCGCACGGCGGCCATCATTGTGACGAAGGACGACGGGCAGACCCACACGTTCACCTCGCGCCGCTTCCGGCGGATCCCGCAACCGCACTGACTGCCGATCAATTACGTCCCGCTCGGGCGCGTGCTCGGGCCACTGGCCGCCGTCCCGACCGGGCGCGGCGATTGCTCCCGGCCTCTTCGATCTCCTGCAAACGGTAGCTCAGCGTGTTGTAATACCGCCGCTTCAGCCCGCGTTTCTTTCGCTGCCGCTCGCGCGCCTTGATCAGGTGTTTCAGACACCGCGAGCCCTGCACCGCCGGCTCACCGCACTCCGTGCACCGCTTGTCCCGCAGCATCCGCAACTGATACTTCCGCTGCCGTGATATCCGCAAGTGCGTGTATTCGTCTTCAATCCGCTTTCTCATGTTGGTTCGTCCACGTGCCCGTTAATAGGTCTCATCCATGCTGTCCGCTGGTGACAACCGCTTCTATCCCGCTGCCCTACCCGTACACCCCAACCCTCCAATTGTCAAGCCCCATCGAAGCCAATAGAACAGGGCGGCACATCTCGTCAGTATCACCAACCGCTGGGGACGGCGCTTATATGGAGTGCGGTGGCAAGTGAAGCGCGACACCGCTTTGGCTTCGGCCAGCAGCGGAGAAGGAGCCAAAGCGCCGTTGTCGCCGCGCTCTGCCGGCGCACTCCACATGGTGGTACTGGCAAGATGCGCCCGCAGCAGGGGATGCATCTCGTCAGTACACCATCCTGAAAGGATGGCAATCACTCAGTCCAGGGTTGCGAGGCACGAGCTACCCCGGGAACACGCGCCCCAAAACCACGTTTTGCCCTGGCAGGGTTATATCAGCGTGCGCCCAGGCCGGTGGCACTGCCGAGACACGCCCGCCAGCCCCGCGCTGGACGCCGTGCCGCGGCCTGATAGACTCTCCCGCATTGATGAACCGCGAACCCATGCCTGGCCATCCGTTGGAGCCTGAGGACTTCGACCGCGTCGTCAGGTTGACGCCGCTGGTCGCCATTGACCTGGTGGTCCGCTCCCCCGACCGGCGCGTGCTGGTAGGACGTCGCAAGCGCGAGCCGGCCAAAGGTTGCCTTTTCGTGGCCGGGGGCCGCATCACCAAGAACGAAACCTTGGCCGCCGCCTTCAGGAGGATATCCCTGGCGGAACTCGGGCTGGAAAAGCGTATCGAGGAAGCCCGGTTCCTGGGGGTATATGAACACTTCTACTCGACGAACAACCGCGAGCAAGCTGGATTCGGCACGCATTACGTGGTGTTGGCCTGCGAGTTGATCTGCTCAATGCAGGATTTGCGACTGCCCAAGGACCAACACGGCGAGTTTGCCTGGCTGACCGAGGCCGAACTGCTGCGCTCCCCGGACGTTCACGCCAATACGAAAGCCTATTTCCTCCCGGGCAAATCCGCCGGCAAAATGGCGATGTGCTGAGCTGCAACGGCATTCAGCCGTTTGGCTTATTCCAAGGCCCGAATCCCGCGCTCACCCGGTTGGTTGGTTTGAGGCTGGTTTTGAGGTTATCGAGTATGCGCTTGACCAAGCGGGAAGGGAGGGCGTAGGTGCTCACGCGGCTGGCGCGAGCAATGTTGATACCGATGGCCTTTCCGTCCAGGTTCACCAGCGGGCCGCCGCAGAGCCAGGGCTGCAAGACAGTGTCGTGCTCGATCGCCTGGTCGAACCCTTCGGCGCGCCGGCTGACATCACCGCGTACCCGGCTGAAGCGCTGCGAGGAATTGGCTGCGTCCTCCGCCTGGCCCGCCTTGGGCGGCATCATGCGGACTCCGACGGTGAACTGCGTCTCCTTGCGCTGGATCCGCAGCTTGACGGTCTGGCCTTCGCGGAACTCGCGCAGCGCCTCGACGACCTGCTCGCGATTGGTCACCATCTGCGCATTGACCGCCAAGATGATGTCTCCCGGCTTGAGCCCCGCCTTCTCGGCGCCCATCTCGGGGAGGATCTCGTATATGGTGGGCTTGGTGGCACGGAAGTCAAACCGGACCCCGATGAGGGCCTGCGGAGGGCGGATCCGGTGGGGCAGCGCGCTGATGATGCCGACGGCTTGAGGGGTGTCGGCAATGCCGGGCGTGATCGCCCATTGGCCAATGGCGACCTCCCCCTCAGCCCACTGAATCGGCTTCAAACCCCGGGCCTGGACCCGCACCAGCGCGACGTCTTCGTCCTCATCAATGCCGAGCACCTCGGCCTTCACCTCCTTCTCCGTGGCGAGCCAGCAGGTGAGTCTGCCTCTCTTGAGTTCGCTGGCCTTGGTAAGCGCCAGCCCGTTGGTGTCCACTACGGTGCCTAGGGCTACGGTCGCACCATCCACATTCAGTTTAACGATGGAATAGCGGGTCGCCGCGGACAACGGCGCAAACGCGCGCAAAATGGTCTCGCCGCTGGTGAAGCGGTCGCGTGGCAGTGTTGGGGAGTCGGGAAAATCCTGCGCGCAGGCAAGCGGCGCCAGCAGTCCCAGCGCGAGCACGAGGGTCGGCATCCCGCAATGGGAAAGCCAAGGCCGCCGGGTCACTTCTACAGCGCCGAAGCTCATGGGCGCCCCTTTGGCGGAGCCTCCAGTTTCACTTCCAGCGAGAGCTGTTTATCGCCGCGCCTAACCTCCAGGTTCAGCGTTTCACCCGGTTCGGCCTCAGCCAACCAGCGCAGGAACGATGCATAGACCGGGACTTCCCGACCGTCCACCTTGACTACCAGGTCGCCCACCTTCAGGCCCGCTTTAGCGGCCGGGCCGTCCTCGTCCACCGCCGTCAACCGGCATCCGCCGGGGTCATCCGCCCCCTCCGCGCCGACGTAGGCCTGGGGCTTGTCGGGTTGGTTGTTTGCGTCCGGCTTTTTGACGAGCAGTGCCCAGCCATCGTAAAAGGCCGTTACAGCTACATGAAAGTTGTCGGCCACCGAGGGGCTGATGGCGCTGTGGATGCCGATGACGCGGCCATGCATGTCGAACAGCGGCCCGCCCGAGTCGCCCGGGGCGATAGTGCAATCAGTTTGGAGCGCGTCCGGCTCGAGCCGGATAATGCGCCCCAAGCGCACGACCAGCGAGCGGCGAAGATCGAAGCCACCTGGATGGCCCAGCGCCAGCACCCAGTCGCCGATGCGCGCGTGCTGGAGGTCGCCCATCTCGACATGGGGCCAAGGGCCACGATCGGTGATCCTCAGGAGACCCGTGTCGGTCTCGCGGTTGGCGCCCATGGTCTTCCCACCTGCCGTCCGGCCACTGGGAAACGTAAAAAGCACATCGCGGTCGGGCGCGCCACAAACATGCCCCGCCGTCAACACCAGCCCATCCGCCGAGATGATCACCCCGCTGCCGCTACCGCTGCCGACTGCGACCGACACCACCGCAGGCGAAACCCGTGCGGCCAGGGCCTCCACGTGCTCCTGCATAGACCTGAGATCGGCCAGAGAGGTGGGCGCGGTCTTGGTGAAGGCGGGGCGCAGGTCCGTGCGGTAAGCGGGGGTTGGCCGTGGCATGGCCGGCAAAGCGCCGGCGTCGGCGTTGGCGGACTGTTCCCGTTGCGCACTCTTGACCGAACGCGCCAGGCGGTTGGTATGGGAAAGTTCCGGCGAGGCAGACGGCGGAGTTTGGGCCGTGGCCTGCGCCAGCGACACACCCAGCACCACCGCCAGCAACCCGCAGGTCGCCTTGGCTCGCAAAAACTCGACTGGGCCCATGAAGCTTAAAGGTTATCGCCAGGGATCAGCGCACGCAACGATTGTCGCCACCCTCGCTCTCATCATACCACACGCAGACAGTAATCCGGCTTCCGCGCTGGTCAAGATGCCTGCGGTTCAAAGGTCCGGGCAGGTAGGCACGTGCCGGCAGCTTCTTGGCCAGCATGGCAAGATAGCGACAGCCATTCTCGGCTGCTCGACCTGCCCTCCGCGCACGTGGCGGCAGTTTCCCGAGGAATTGGGGGCGTCGCCTAATTCCGGTGCATGAGCGGCACGAGTATTGCTAGGGCTGGCGCGGTCCGCCGAAAGTTTTGAACGAAACCGAGGCCAAGTTGTTATAGTCTAGATGATGAAATCTACCAAGAACAGGAAGAAGTTATTTATTGATGTCGAAGCGGTTGCCCCCGAACCGGCGAAGCCTGCCCCCACGCCCTCCGCCGTGCCCGTAGTGCCGCAGCCCGCAACCCCTAAACCAGAGTCACCCCGCCCGGCGCGCGTAGCTCTCGAACTTACGGAGCCTGCCGCCAAGAAAGTGTATGTGGCCGGCTCTTTCAATGGTTGGAAGCCCGACACCACTCCTTTAGTCCCGTTAGGCAACGGCCGGTGGAAAGGCGACCTCAAGCTTGGGCCTGGTCGCCATGAATACCTCTTTGTGGTGGACGGCCACTGGCGGCCTGATCCCAGCGCCAAGGAAAGCGTCCAAAACCCCTTTGGGGGACGAAACTCGGTGCTCACGGTTTCCGAGTAGAGGCTCGGAAGCGTGTGCGGTGGCACGCGGCTATCCCCCGCCTATTCCATTATGGCACCGCTTGGCGGTTGGCGGGCCTGAACTCTGGCCATCCGGACAGGCGTAATTGTGCTCGTGGTAACCCCGAACGCCGGGGCTGCCTTGCCAATGACCGCAGGATGGATTGAAGGGGACGGCTCGTCCTCGACAAACCTGCCTTGGAGCCCATCGCTCGGGCTGTGCCCACCCCTTTGTGTGAATCCACCCTGCAACGACCGTGGAACACGGCGCGAGAGCTTGTCCAGCGGTGCCGACTTTGGTATCAAGAGGCATGAGCCTCTCACGAGACCAAGCCCACCCCTCCGCGGAGTCGAAACCTGTTCCCGGCAGGCACGTCCCGAACGAATCCACCGCTGCCGGCGGCCCGACTAGGCCACGCCGGGCAACCCGCCCTCTTGTGCTCGGGGGCGCGGCCTTATGGGCCGCGCTTCTGTTCCTCTGGACCGGCAGCCCGGGCCTCGCCGCCAGGGAAGCGATTCGCGCATTTTGCATTGACTTCAACTGGGGACCAGGCGGGCCCAACGGCTTTGCGCCTCCTGGGCTTTGGGCCGATGCCGACCCGGAGCAACACCTTGCCTGGTATGCCGGGCTCGGCGCCAACGTCATCCAGACCTTTGCCGTTTCCTGCAATGGCTATGCCTGGTACCAGGGCGGAAAGGTCCCGCCCCAACCGGGCCTTCGCCACGACTTCACCACCCAGTTGGTGAGCCTCGGCCACGCGCGCGGCATGAAGGTCATGGGCTATTTCTGTGTCGCCGCCAACACGCGCTGGGGGACGGAGCACCCCGACCTGAGCTACGGCACACCCGCCACTTTTCACCTGCCGCTGACTGACGCTTACCTGGATTACCTTGCCGAGGCAATCACGGAGGCCCTGCGCAAGACCAAGATGGACGGCTTCATGGTGGACTGGCTCTGGAACCCTTCTGACGAGGCCCGTCAACAGGCCAACCACGGCCAGTGGTTGAAAGCCGAGCAACAACTCTTCACCCGGCTCACCGGCAAACCCTTTCCCGCTGACGGCAAGCCGGCCCCGGAAGACCGGCTGCTCTACGAGCAGAAGGCCACGGAACGCTGCTGGCGCCGCATCCACGACACTGCCAAACGCGTCAAGCCCAACTGCATCATCTGGCTGTCGTGCCACGATGTTCGCAGCCCGCACTTCCTCAACACCTCCGTCTTCAAAGAAGTGGACTGGCTGATGGACGAGAGCGGGACGCCGGACGCGATGCGCTCCGTGGCCTCCCGCCTTGGCCGTCGCACGCAGCCGATGCTTTGCCTGGTCGGCTGGGGCGACCGGCATGATGCGCGCAAAGTCCTCTCCGATCCTGCCAACCAGGTTTACGGCATCTACGGCTTCAGCAAGCCGGGGACTAACTCGCTGCCGATGCCAATCGCGGAGTGCCTTGGCAAGCCGATGGACTCTTTCTCCGGCAACGACCGCAACATCGCGGCTCTTGCCCGCTGGTTCAACGGCAAGCCCTTTGACTCTGTCGCCCCACAAGCCGGGCCGGGCGCCGCGCCTTCTGCCAATGCAACACCCGGTGGCCTCGGGCCGCGCCCCTATCCTGAACGCCTTCGCTGGTGGGCCGAGGGGCGCTTCGGCCTTTTCATCCACTGGGGGCCGGTGAGCCTTAAGGAAACCGAGATCAGTTGGTCGCGCGCCAACTCCAACCCCAAATGCCCGAACCAGGGCAACATCCCCGTCGAGGTCTATGACAACCTCTACCGCCAATTCAACCCGACGAACTTCAGCGGCTCGGAGTGGGCGCGCCTCGCGAAAGCCGCGGGCGTGAAATACATGGTGCTGACCGCCAAGCACTGCGATGGCTTCCTGCTCTGGCACAGCCAGGCCAGCGATTACAACATCGCCCACACCCCCTTCCAGCGCGACGTCTGCGCGGAACTCGCCCGGGCCGCCCGGCGGCAGGGCTTGCGCATCGGCTGGTATTTCTCGCCAATGGACTGGCGCGACCCGGACTTCCGGACCGAGCGCAACGCGTTGTTTGTGGGCCGGATGCAGGCGGAGGTGCGCGAACTCCTGACCCAGTGCGGGCGCATTGACCTGATGTGGTTCGACTGGGACGGCCACGAACCGATCTACGACCAGGCGCGCACCTACCGGATCGTAAAGGAACTCCAGCCCCGGATCATCATAGACAACCGCCTCGATCTCGGCCCTGGCAACAGCGACCGCCAGATCCTTTCCACTAACGCCGATTACTACACGCCGGAGCAGAGTGTCGGCGCCTATGACGACCAGCGCCCGTGGGAATCCTGCATGACCATTTCGCGCAGCGGCCAATGGGCCTGGGGCGGGCACAAAGATGGGGTGAAGCCCTTCTCAGCCTGCCTGGAGATGTTGATCCGTTGCGCGGGCGGCGATGGCAACCTGTTGTTGAACGTAGGGCCGATGCCCAACGGCCAGATCGCCCCCGAGCAAGCTGGCCGGCTCAAAGAGTTAGGCGCCTGGCTTGCCCGATACGGCCAGAGCATCTACGGCACCCGTGGCGGTCCGTTCAAGCCGGGTAGCTACGGCGCCTCGACCCGCAAGGACAAGACCATCTTCCTCCACCTCTGGCGCTGGTCCAGAGGCCCGCTCAAGCTGCCGCCCATCCAGGCCAAGGTGGTGCGCAGCCGCGTCTTGACGGGCGGCACGGCTGAGCTGCGCCGGACCGAGGCCGGCCTGGAAGTCTCGCTGCCCGCAAGCGACCGGCAGCCGTTGGACACCGTGATCGCGCTCGACCTGGATCGGTCGGCCCTTGGCCTCGCCGCTCTGGACGTGCCGGTAGAGCCGTCCCTCACCGCGCACGCCAAGGCAACCGCCTCAAATGTCTTTGGCAACCAGGCTGAATATGGTCCGGACAAGGCAGTGGACGGGCGGGACGATACCCGCTGGGCTACCGACGCGAGCACCACCTCCGCCTGGTTGGAGGTTGACCTCGGCAGGCCAACGAGGTTCAGCCGCGCGACCATCATTCAGGCCTTCCCGGAGCTCAAGCGCATCCACAGGTTCGCCATCGAATACTTCCGGGACGGGCAGTGGGAACCGTGTTACCGGGGCGAGGATCCGGGCGAGAAGCTCGATGCCGAGTTCCCGCCCGTCACCGCTCAGAGGGTGCGGCTGAACCTCCTGGACGCCAACGGCGGGCCGACCATTTGGGAGTTCCAGCTCTTCAGGTAATCCAGCACGAAATAGAGGCCCTGCACCCAGGGCAGAAGGCCGAATACCACATTCCGCATATCGCCTTCACCCCAGGTTGGCTTTGGGCGGCTTTGCCCGGCTATTCCGCACTCCGCATTCCGCATCCCGCATTGGCCCCCGGCTGTTCACCATAAGCATTCCGAATACAACTCCCCTCCCGCGCCTCCCTCGGGGTGGTCTGGGGGCACCCTGGACAAACCCTGGACATACCCTGGACCCATAGACCTCCCTCAAAACCCCATTTTCAATCAGGCAAGCTTATCCAACTCGGCTTGCGAGCACCTTTCCGCCGCGAGCCCCTTTCCGGCTTTGGATGTTGGATGTCGGATGTTCAATCCTCTTGGTTTTGAGTACTTGATAGAGGAAGCCAAAGAAGGTGCGCCGCACGCTATAGATGCGCTCGCGGCTGTTGGGGCCTTCATCGGCTTGGGAGAGCAGGCCCGGCGGCAGCAGTGGGTGGAGCAACCGTTCGAGGTGGGAGAGGCTTTGCTGGCGGAGGTGTCGGACCTGATGCCCCAGGTGGGCCAGCCGGGCGCGGAACGCGGGAAAGAAAGGTGTGTGCCTAGAGCGGTATATTTACCGCCTCTATTGACGCGCCTGCTACCTTGGGTATTCATGAACGTCAACCTCACTCAGATTGAAGAAGAATATGCCCAACTCCGCGCCCGCTTGGGACGCTTGGGCTGGATCAGCCACGGCTATGTCCAGGACCGGGGACCCGGGGCCGGCGGCCCCTGCTATCAGTGGACGCGCAAGGTCAAAGCCAAGACGGTCTCGGTAGCCCTCTCCCGGGAGCAATATGAGGCGTTGAAGGAGGCCATAGATAATTGGCATCAGACCCAGGAAATCCTCCAGCGCATGCAAGCCCTCAGCCGGCATGTCATCTTTGAAATGCTGCCTAGTCCACCCCGACGTAAACGACTGGGAAAGAGGGTTTTAGGTCTTATCTAAGGGCCATTCGGGACTGACCCTTTCAAAGTTGTTTGAGCGACACTACACTAGGTGCGGTGTCGGCATCCCTGCCGCGCAACTTTTGGCCGCTGAGGCCCTCAAACGCAACCACGCTCCATCGTCCTCCGTGCCGCGCCGAAACGGGCACATTTTGCCGTTTGACACCCTCGTCCACCTCTGGCAGCGTGGCGACGGAATGAGCGAGACGCAAACCAATTCTCCCTCACCCGCGTAGGGTCAATATGCCGCCAATGTGGAATGTCTGCAACCGCTGGTGCAAAATTCCGTTTTTCGCGTCCAGCCTGCAGCGGGTTGGTCTTGTACATGCTCTCCAGGCGGCGCGGCAAAAAAGGAAATTCCGATCATTATGAAACTCCACCTCACGACACACCATCACGGAAGTAGAATCTGCCAAATGACCAAGCGGCCACCTGGCATGAAGCCGCTTTTGGCTCTGCTGATGCTACTGCTCTGGGCAGGCGTGCTGGCCCTGCCGGTTTCTGCGCAGTCCGGCGCAGTCTTAACCAACCTTTATTCCTTCACCGGTGGCGATGATGGAGAAACGCCCCAGTGCGGGCTTGTGCAGGGCAGCGACGGCAATTTCTATGGCACGACCTCGGAAGGCGGAACGAACGGCTGGGGCACCGTGTTTAAGATCAGCACCAATAGGGTGCTGACCAGTTTGTATTCCTTCACCGGAGAGAACGATGGTGCAACCCCCATGGCCGGGCTTGTGCAGGGCAGCGACGGCAATTGCTATGGCACGACTGAGTACGGTGGCACGAACGGCTGGGGCACCGTGTTTAAGATCAACACTAATGGGGTGCTGACCAGTTTGTATTCCTTCGGCTCCATTATGGGTCCAGATGGTGTCACGCTAGACGGCGCACATCCCCTTGCCGGGCTGCTCCAGGGGAGGGACGGCTATTTCTATGGCACGACTGCAGGAGGAGGTGGCATGAGCGGCGGCTACGGCAGCGTGTTCCGAATCAGCGCCGAGGGGGCGCTTACCAATTTATATTCCTTTACGGGCGGCACTGATGGAGGAGGTCCCCAATGCGGGCTGGTGCAGGGCAAAGACGGCAATTTCTATGGCACGACTGAGTACGGCGGCACGAACGGCGCAGGCACCGTGTTCAAAGTCACCGCCAGCGGGGTGCTGACCACTTTGCATTTATTCACCGGGAGTGATGGCGCAAATCCTATGGCCGGGCTTGTCCAGGGCAGCGACGGCAATTTCTATGGCACGACTGAGTACGGCGGCACGAACGGCGCAGGCACCGTGTTCAACATCAGCACCAACGGGGCGCTGACCAGTTTGTATTCCTTCACCGGCGGCGAGGATGGTGGAAATCCCGTCTGCGGGCTGGTGCAGGGCAGCGACAGCTATTTCTATGGCACGACAGCAAACGGCGGCTCGGACTATTACACTGATGGCACCGTGTTCAAAATCAGCACCAACGGGGTGCTGACCCCTTTGCATTTATTCACTGGAGGCCATGATGACCAATCGCCGTCCGGACTGGTCCGGGGCAGCGACGGCAATTTTTATGGCACGACCCCGGGGTCACTCGGGAACCCGTGGCCCACGAGCTACGGCACCGTGTTCAAAATCTCTGCCAACGGGGTGCTGACCACTCTATATGCTTTCACCGGCGGCAGCCATGGTGGGGTTCCTAATGGGCTGGTGCAGGGCAAAGACGGGAATTTCTATGGCACGACTGAGTACGGTGGCACGAACGGCGCAGGCACCGTGTTCAAAATCGCCGCCAATGGGGCGATGACCACTTTGTACTCATTCAGCGGCGGCACTGACGGCGCTAATCCATGTGCAGTCCTGGTGCAGGGTAGCGACGGCAATTTCTATGGCACGACAGGATACGGCGGCCCCAACGGCTGCGGCACCGTGTTCACAATCAGCACTAACGGGGCATTGACCAGTTTATATTCGTTCACGGGCAGCAATGATGGGGGAAATCCGTTGGCCGGGCTGGTTCAGGGCAGCGATGGCAGTTTCTATGGCACGACTTACTGTGGCGGCACAACCAACACCGACCCGTATTTCGACGCCCTGTCAGGAATATACGGCAATGGCACCGTGTTCAAAGTCACCGCCAGCGGGGTGCTGACCACTTTGCATTTATTCACCGGGAGTGATGGCGCAAATCCCAGGGCCGGGCTTGTCCAGGGCAGCGACGGCGCTTTCTATGGGGCCACTGACCACGGCGGCATGTTCCTGATCGGTGGTACCCTGTTCAGGATCAGTACGAATGGGGTGCTGACCAGCTTGTACTCGTTCTATGGCGTCGCGTTTCCCAATGCGCTGGTGCAGGGCCGCGACGGCTGCTTCTATGGCACGACTGCGGAGCAAGGCACGCAACAGCACCACTACGGCACGGTGTTCAAAATCACCGCTAATGGGGAGCTGACCACCTTGTATAACTTCGGCACAATCCTGGATCTGTATGGCGACCCACTGGACGGCGCAAATCCCAAGGCCGGGCTGGTGCAGGGCCGCGATGGCGCCTTTTATGGGACGACTGCCGACCAAGGCACGAACGGTGCAGGCACCGTGTTCACAATCACCACTAATGGCGTGCTGAGTAGCCTGTACTCGTTCACCGGCTCCGATGGCGCAAATCCCGCTGCCGCTCTGGTGCAAGGCAGCGACGGCTATTTCTATGGCACGACTTTTAACGGCGGTGAATGCGGGGTCGGGACCGTTTTCCGGCTGATCGTTGGTCTCGCGTTCCAGGCGGTGACGGTAACCGACGGCCTGCTGAATCTGACTTGGACTACGGACCCTGGAAAGACCTATCAGCTTCAGTTCAATTCCGACCTGAGTTCGACCAACTGGGCCAACCTGGACAGCATCGTCACCGCAACCGGAGCGACGCTCAGCGCCACCGACTGGGCCACAAACCGGACACGGTTTTACCGGGTGGTGCTCTCGCCGTGAAGGGGTCGCCCATTATGCTGAGGTGCTCATTATGAGGAGGTCGGAGCCTGAGGCGCAGAACTTGCACGTGGTTTCAGGCTGTTGGCTGGCCGTGAAGGGGTCCATGAGAATGTGATGTTTTCACCGGATGCTGTTCGCTCCAGTGAGCGATTCACCCGCGCAGCGCCAAGTACAAGCGGGCGCGCCAAAAGCAAATTCTTATCAGTTTAAGTTTGGACCGTAGTTTCTCCAGGCCGTAGCGGTAGCGGCCCAGCACCGTGTTGACCGAGACGTTCTGGGATTCCGCTATCTCGGCAAATCTCAATCCCCCGTGCACGTGCAGCATCACGACTTCCCGCTGCTCGTAAGGCAATTCCCCCAGCGCGCGGCCCAGCAACCGGCTTTCCTCGCCGAGCATGGCCTCGCCATCGGGCCGGGCGGGGCTGGGCTCCAGCGGCATCGCCTCGTCCAGGGGCTCCCGCTGGTGGCGGGCGTTGGCCCGGAGGACGTTGCGGGCGGCATTGGCGACGCAGGTAGCCAGATAGCCTTTCAAGCTGCCGGTGAGCCGGAACCGCTTGAGCCGCAGGAAAGCTACAAACACACCATGCACGACATCCTCCGCCGCCGCCTGGTCCCTCACCAGCGCTGCTGCCAGCGCCATCAGTTCGTGTTTGTTTTGCTCATAAAGCAGCCGAACCGCGTCGCAGTCGCCACGGTTGAATCGCCAGACCAGCAACTTCTCTTGGAGGTTCACGCGGTTGCTTTCTGCGCCATTCGATAATCGGCCATCACTTAATACAACACGCGAGGGCGGGGATTTAGTATAGCCTTTTTAGTCCGCGTCCAGGTGCCGAATCCAAGTGAGCGGTTCTTCCAGTCCGCTTTCGGCGCATTGCCGGATCAGGTCCGCCTCCGGAACCTCGAAAGCCTGTTTGTATTAGGCGACGGCCTGGTCCCGGTTCGGTCCTCGAGGTAGCCCAGATAGAAATAGACGTAACAGAGCGACCCGGGCCGAAGGGTTCCCTTATCCTGTTCCAGAATCTCCAAGAGCAGTTTTTGGGCTCGGGCTGTGTCCTTCGGCACGCGCCGTAGCGCCGAGCGCACCTCCCGCAGCTAGTTATCGCCGGGTGAAACGGCGGCTGGCAGACGCGACAAGACGATCGCCCCCTTCTCCACCTGGTAGCGAAGCCCGACCGGTGTGAGGATGTGGTCCAGTGCCTCGCGGCAGGATTGCCCGCGGATGGCCACATTGTTCACCCACCCCCTGCAGAGGGGATCGGTTTGGTCGTGGGACTTTTGCCATTCGTAGCCGAGGCCAACCTGCTGCGCCAGGTTCTGGACAATATCCTGCACACTGGCTTGGGTAGCGGCATACGTCACCTGCCGCTTCAAATGGCGCTGGTCTGTGTCGCGGAGCAGGAACCAACCCGCCGCAAGCAGCGCCAGGGCCGCGACCACGGCGATTGCGAGGTTGCGGGCGCGCTGGGCGGAGGGGCGCTGGGTGCTTTGGGCGTTCGCGGGCGGAACCCCCGCCGGGCGGCTAGCCGGTTGGGCGGCAATGGTCTCGACATCCGTCTTCACCAGGCTGGCCTGCTGGTAACGGCGCTCCGGTTCCTTTTCCAGGGCCTTCAACACCACCTCATCCAGGCGCACATCGATGGTCATTCCGCGCCCGCGGGCCGAGGGCGGCGGGAACCGGCCCAACGGCAATTCGCCCGTCAGCATTTCATAGAAGACCACGCCCAGCGAATAGATGTCGGCCCGATGGTCCACCGTGCGCGGGTGCTCGACTTGCTCGGGGGCCATGTAGTGCGGGGTGCCCACGACCTGCCCGCCGACCGTCAGGGCCTGGTCCTCGCGCTGCGGGCCGAGCATCTTGGCGATGCCAAAGTCCGCAATCTTCACCCGGCCCTGCTTATCGATGAGGATGTTCTCCGGCTTGATGTCCCGGTGCACAATACCCTGGTCGTGCGCGTATTGCAGCGCCTCGCAGATGCGCGGCACGATGGCCAGGGCCTCCTCCGGCGCCATCCGCTGAGTCTGGAGCAACTGCCGCAAGGTCGGGCCATCCACAAATTCCATCAGCAGGTAGTAGCGCCCCTGCACCTCGCCAAAATCATAGACCGCGACAATGTTCGAGTGATTGAGCCGGGCCAGCGCGCGCGCCTCGCGCTCGAACCGCTCGGCGAATTGGGCGTCGCCCTGCTTTTCCGGCGACAGAATCTTCAGCGCCACCAGCCGGTCCAGCCGCGGCTGGCGCGCCTGATAGACCGAACCCATGCCGCCGCGGCCGAGAAAGCCAATGATCTCGAGGTGGGGGAAGAGCATCGCCACCTCGGCCGGCGGGAGCGGCGGCTCCGGCGGCCGTTTCGTGACGACCGTGCCGTCGGGCCCGAGTTCGCCGCTCTCGATGTTGGTTTCCACGGACAAGTTCAAGGCCATGAGGCAGCGGGGGCATAATCCTTCCGGCGCCCCGGGGGGCAGGCTGCCGCCGCATTGACTGCACTTGGGCGATGGTGTTTTCTGCTCGTCCATTGCTCTTTACATAAGGAGAATCCGTCTGCCGTTACCGGATAGTGGGGCGGGCGTCTCGCCTGCCATGAGGACGTCTGGCTCGCGAACCCACCTTTGCGGGCGAGTCTCCCGAGGCGGCAGGCGAGACGCCCGCCCCACTATTGCGCCCGGCCGGTTCATTCGCTCAATGCCGCCAGCAGGTGCCGGAATTCTTCCTCGACGTCCTCGGCGCTGGCGACCGTGTGCCCGATTTCCTCGCGGAACAGCTCGCGAAAGCGTTTGCGCAGCCGATGCACCGTCACGCGCAATGCGCCTTCGCTCACGCCCAGCTCGGCCGCCACCGCCGCATGGGGAATGTCCTGTTTGCCGACGGTGAGGAACCGCTTGAGCCGCTCGAACTCGGCGGTCTTGCCGGCTTGCTCGAACTCCGCGCGCAGCCGGGCCATGGCCTGCGCCAGCAGCGCCAGGGCCCAGCGTCGCTCATACATAAGGTCCGCCGGGAGGTCCGCCGCTTCCGTCTGGTAGCGTTGCTCGGCGACCGCCCGGTCCAGGGGCGCCAGGGCCAAGCCGCCGCCGCGTTTCCGGGCCCGGGCACGGTCCCACTCGTTGGCCAGAAAGCGTTTGAGCGCCATGAGCAGGAAGGTGCGGAAGCGGCCCCGCTCGCGTTCGGCGGCTTCGAGGTAGTTCTTTTCCAGCAGCCGCGCGAAGAAGGCCTGCGTGAGGTCCTCCGCATCGTGCGGGCGGTTGCCCAACCAGCGCACGTGGGCGTAAAGCGGGTACCAATAGGCCCGGCACAACTGCTCCAGCGCCGCCGCGGATTGGGGCGACGACTTGTCCCGGGCGGAAAGCACGACAGACCAATGGGTCGTAACGAATGCCAACGGCTGCGCGGGTTCCTGGGACGAGACTTCCGTTGGCGAACGACCGGGAGTATTCGAAGTCGTGCTCACGGACGTGAGGATAAGGGAACCTGGCAGAAGGGCAAGCCGGTTATCACGGCCAATGGGTTGTAACGCCTCCCAGGATTTGCTTATGGAAGAGCGCAAATGAAAACAACGTCCAATTCTCCAAGCACCGCCTGGGTCAGATTCACGCGAGCGAATCATGTTCCCCCAGGCAACCAGGCCCGGTCAAGGGCCATTTGCCAACGAGCGCTGCTGCCGTGGGTCACGATCCTATTCCTGGCCCAGGCGGCGCTCTCCCAGGTCCCCGGAGCTGTTTCCAACGCCCCGGCACCGGCGGCCTCGGCTCCGGCGGTCGGGGAAACCGGCGAGCAGAAACTCGAGGCGGCGCGCGCGGCGCTCCACGGCCCGCGCAAGGACACCGCCAAGGCCAAAGAGCTGCTCCTCGGGGTCCTGGCGAAAGACAAAGCCACGCTCGACCCCGGGTCGCTCTGTTACGTCTATGTCTATCTGGGATACATCGAAGACCGGGCCACGAACCGGCCCCAGGCCATCGCCTGGTACCAGCAGGCCCTGGCCCTCAAGGAGGGGGACATGATCCGGGGATGCGCCGAGCTGGGTTTGAAACAGCCCATGACCTGGATTCGCCATCTGGACGCAGTGGACGAACCGGAGCGCCAAACCGGGTCACCGGCCAATCCGCCCAACCCTGGCGCCAGCGATGCCCGCCTGGAGGCGAAAGTGAAGTTCGCCGCCAAGCAAGCCAGCGTGCAGGACATCGCCGAGGCGCTGGCGCAGCAGGTTGGCCTCGGCTACGAGTGGCAAAAATCCCACGCGCAAACCGATCCCCTCTGCCGGCGTTGGGTGAATAACGTGGCCATCGAAGACAAATCCTGCCGTGAAGCACTGGACCAGATTCTCCAGCCGGTCGGCCTGCGCTATCAGGTGGAAAACGGCGCCCTGGTTCTGTACCGGAAGTAAGATTCCCGACCGGCTCTTTAGTGGAAGCGGCCCGGGCTTGAGCCAGTTCTGAAACCAAAGCTAACGCTCGAACTGGTGGAGCAAATCGTCGGCAAGGCCTCACATTCCCCGGTTGATTTCTTCAACTATTGGCTCAACCGGTAAAACACTTGCGAGCCGGAGATGGGATTGGTCACTGTGTTCAGGCCATTGACGGCGATCAGGAACGCAGGCTCCTGCGCTCAAGCCCGCCGCGTGAGGGCACGCGGCCATAAGCATTAACTTAGCGTCGGCTGAAAATTCGGCGAATCTTCACCAGTTGCATGGGGCGTTTGGGGTGGCGCTTGCGCAATGACAGCGCAATGAGGCGGCCCCGTCGCAGCAAATGCGCCAGACTCAGCGGCGGCGCCAGGACGGCGCGTAACGAGTCGCGCACTTCCACATACACATTCCAGCGGCTAACCTCATCGAAGCGCAAATCCCCAGGGGGAAAAAAACTTCCCCTCCAGAAGGACACGGTCCATCAGCAGGGCGGTCAGAACCTTAGCCTGCATCCAGGCCTTAGCAGAATCGTCATCGCTCTTGGGCGCGTGCCCCGCTTCCAGCAGGCTCTTGAGCCTTTTGAACACCAACTCGATCTGCCACCGCCCCCGGTAGAGATCCAAGACCGCCTTAGCGGGAAGCCCCTTCGCATCGGCCGAAGTCAGCACCAGCACATAGGCGGTCAATTCCAATGCCTCAGTTTGAGCCCGGGTGCCGTTCTTTTGGGCCTCGCGTAACGCCTTGCGACGAGCCCGCTCCGCAGCCAGCCGGCTTTTACGCACGGCACACAGCCGCAAGGGGTAGGTCTTTCCCTGGTCAACGAACTGAACCGCCCACTCCCCCACCTGGGTGTCGGCCAAGGCCCGCAAGCGCGGCAGCAACTCAACCGGTCGGCCCTGCCGATCTTCCAAGGGAAAGAGGCCCGGGTTCCAGCACACCACCACTTGGGCTCCGGCGTCCAACACGTGCGCCACCCCGGACCGGTGGCTGTAGCCCCGATCCACCAACACCATCTCTCCGGGTGCAAACTGGTAACGTCCCAGCTTCTCTCCACCGGTCTCGTCGGTCAGTTCGTAATGGTCACAGGTCAACTCTGGCAGCCGAATGCTGTAGTGCAGGCGCAGGTCGGTACCCGTGCTGCCGGGCTCCTGAATATTGGTGGCGTCGATAACCCGCAGCCGGTGAGGATAGGGCCAGTGGAACCGTCCTAACCGCTGCTCCTGCTCCAAAAGCAGGTGCCGGGTTAGCTCTTGGAGCCAGCCTTGCGCATTACGTAAACGCTTGAATAGCGCAACGGCGCTGACCTGGGCCAAGCTCAGTTCCCGCGCCCGCATGACCGTTTGTTCTAGCGACAATCCACCCCCCACATGCATCAGGATCAGGCGCAACCAGCATTCGGCATCCTGCAACCCGCGTGCCCGCTGAAAAAAACCGTGCTGGCGGGCGGGCTCGTTCAAATCCACTGGCAACCATTCCCGCAACACCGTCCAACCTTCCGGAAGCGCATCAGTCGTCATGCCCGCCAGAGTAGCGGCGGTTCAAGAAAATGCAAGATGCTAGGTTAATGCTTATGGGGCACGCGGCCTACAAGCATCCGCCCCCGCTTCTGTAGGCCGCGTGCCCTCACGCGGCGGGGCTGGAGGTTGCGCCCCCGCTACTTGGTCCCGTTCTCCAAATAGCTCTTGTAATCGAGGTTCACCCGCGCAGCGTCAAGTACAAGCGGGCGCGCCAAAAGCAAATTCTTATCAGTGCGCGCTCGGCAAATTTGCGGGCTTCCTTAGCGCCGCGCAGCAGGCAGTCGGAACTGATGTCGCAATCAAGCTTCGGCCAATAAACTGAGGTGTGGCTGATCTCAACGTCCGCGCGTTCGCGCCGCGTGGCGAGTTGCAACGTGGGATAAAACGACAGCGGCACGCTCACCGTCCGTCCGTCTTCCAAGCCGAAGGTCAGCCGTTCATCGGTGATTTGCACCGTCGTTACGTCCGGTGGCGGAGTGTTACTCAGTTTCATATAACCTTTGACGCGCAGCCCCGTCGGCACTGGATAAGATTACGTCCGCGCCAGAAGGTTTGCAAGAAAGCAACGTGCGGCTTCTGTTAGGGCTTGCCAGCGAGCACAAATCGAGCATATTTGAGACATGACAGAGCAAGTCCGTTATCGCATTGAGCAGCGCCTGGTCCGAGAAGCGGAAAAGGTCTGCGATGAACTGGGCCTATCTCCCTCGCAGGTCGTCTCGATGACCTTTGCTCAACTGGTCCGTCTGCGGGCGTTGCCTTTTCGCCCTTCCGAGTTTCCGGCCCTGGAAGAATACGGCGCCACTTTGGCTGAGGCGGACGCCGCGGAAGAGCGCGCCCTCTTGGAAATTGCCCGGGACCGCCGGGCCGGCAAGGTCGTGCGGTTCACCGGCAAACTCCCATGATCCGGGTTGACGTCGGCCCTCGCCTCTCACGTTCAGCACGGAAGCTTGGCGATCAAATCGTGGCTGAAGTCGAGGCAAAGCTTGCCCTGGTATCCCGGCATTTCGGCGAGCCGCACCGGCACACTGGCCTTGGATTGCGCAAACTTGGCCGGCGCTCCTACGAGGCCCGAGTCAGTCGAGGGTTGCGCATCGTGTTGATCAGAGAGCCGGATCGGCTGACAGCTTACGACCTGATGGATCACCCTCAAGTCACGCAGTGGTTGAAGGCTAGGAAAGGAGATTAAAACGCCGCGCTGACCATCCCGCCCTCCGCCCTGCGATTTCCGCTTTCTGCTTTTCCAATTTAAGCTTTTCAGGTCACATTGGAGCAACGCCGCGCTGGTTTCGCGGGGTTGACTACCATTCTGGTTATGTTATGGTTGTGGCATGGCAAGCATCATGCTGAAAGACATCCCTGAGGAAATGCATGCTCACCTCAAGAGAGAGGCGGAGGCCAATTTCCGTTCATTGACCCAAGAAGCCCTCATGAGAATTGAGCTGAGTTTTCGGATGGAAGAGGCCTTCAACACGAGGCGGGACGAGAAATGGATTCAGGAGGCCCTTGAGAGCGGACCTGAGGAGCCTTTAAGCCGGGCCGAGTTCGATGCCGCCTTCCGCAAAGCGCGACGCCGATTTGACGAGTCGAAAAAGGCAGCTTCGTGAAAGTGCTTGTTCGGCCACGCTTCTACGAAGACATCGCCGAGGAGGTTTATTGGCTGCTTGAAAAGGCTGGTTCAGAGGTTGCCGAGCATTGGCACGAATCGGTCTGGCAGACCGTGGGGCTCCTGAGGACTTCCCCTTTCATTGGCAGGAAAAGAACCGACTTAAAATACCCGGGCATCCGCTCTTGGAGAGTCGAACATTTCACCCGGTGGTTGATCTTCTACGGACTCAGGGAAGATGCTCTGGTCTTGTACCGAGTCCGTTCCGGCACCATGAATCTGGCCGCATTGAAGCTGGTCTCCTAGAACATCCGTCCGGGGAGAGGCGGCCGGAGGGCAGAAGTCAGAATGCAGAATGCAGAATAGCCCTCACGCATAGACCAGACGCCCGCGAGGCTGGGGGATTTCCAGGCCGTCTTCCTTGGCCGTTTTGATCCACACGCGGATGGCGGCTTCAGCCTGGTGGATGGCCTCGGGATGGGTCTGGGCTGGAGTATGAAACCCCATTCGGGGTAATCGAACGAAGGCGACGGAAGGCGGCCGTTGCCAGGGCTCGGAGTCGCCTTATGGCGTGACACCCAAAGCGGGCTTATCGAACTTCACGCCCTTGCGGACCGCGTGGTCCACCATCTCCGCGACATAGCGGCGGCGTTGGGCGAGCGGCAGGAAATTGACGCGCGCCATCTCTTCGCCAAAGGCGCGGACGTGGAAGTCGTATTCCACCCGCTTGAGATGCCTGAGGACCGCCGGCGTGAGCCAAGCAGGTCGTGGCTTTGCTGCCTTCATTCTGACAAACCTATAAAGCATGCCCGCACGTCCGGCAACCACTTCAGTGCTCCGGGCGGGACAAAGCGGGCGGCTTGAGCTCGGGCTTGGGCGATCAGCCGTTCGAGCCCGTGCTGGCGTAGGGGGTTAACGGGCAGCAGACGCTCGGCATGTTCGACGCGGACCAAATGTTGGGTGTGAAGCGCCGGGTCATGGGAACGGCGGTCCCGTTTGACGGCCAGCATGTAGGGACGCACCGCATGCTCATACTTTCTCACGGTTGGTGCGCTTCATCTCCGCCACTGTATGCGGGCCGGCGTAAAAACCCCGGAGTTCCGCCTCCCACGGCGAACTGCCCCGCGGCGCTACTCCGAAGACGTCGAGATACGCTTGCGCGCCCGCGGCATCCCAGATGAAGTGGCTGGTCCAGCCGCCGCGCAGCCAGCGCGCGTCCAATGGCGGGGTGAGATGGCCTCGATAGCTGGGCAGTTGGCCGTGCAGACTGGCTTCGCCCAGCAAGCTGAGGAACTTTCCGGCGGCATCGGGAGCGCAGAGCATGTCGCAATATTGCGTCGCCTCCGCCACTCCGTATGCCACGCACGCCATGCCGCTGGTGATGGCGCAGGCAATCCCCCGGCGCCGGGCCCGAGCGACGAGGCCCTCGTAGAACTTTTCCAGTTCGGCGTAGCTCAGAGGCATGGCTCTCCTTTGCTGCCCCAGGCTTGCGGCGTCGAGAGCCTAAGTTGACCCAGGATGGAAGCGCCTCCCCTGAAACCTGGCGCTTCGGCCCTGGGCTGGAGGACACAATCCCTTCGGGATTGGGCCGCGCGTGAAACAGGACTCGGGGAGGCATGACAGGTCAGGCCGGCCAAGAGTTGTGTTCAATCAAAAGGGGGCAGCATTTCAGTCCCACACATACCGCTCATCCCATTCGATTTCATGTCTGCGAAGCAGCGCCCGAATTTCGTTCTGAAAGCTCAGCTTGCGATGGTGTTCCTCCTGCCCGGCAATGTGCTGCTTGACATCCGCCAGTCTGGATTGGCTAACCGAGAACTCCGCATACCCACCCTGCCACTGGAAATCCGCGTAGCCAGGCCCTTGCTCCTGGAGCCAGAGATTGGACACCCGCTTTAGTTCCTTCACCCACTCGGCTTGAGCAATCGTGCGCCCGAAGCGGCAGAGGAGGTGGACATGATCCTCTGCGCCCCCCACCAGGATCGGCAGGCAGTCCAGATTCTTTGAAACGCTTCCCAGGTAGGCGTGCAACGCTCCCCGCTGGGCCGCGTCACAGCAGTGGCCGCCGGTGTTTGGTTGAGAATACCAGATGAATGTAAACCGACGATAGGGACTGAGGCATACCTCGGCAGGATGGCCGCAGCCCCCCTGGAGTGCCAACTTCTTTTGACAGCGGATCGGCACGGTCTGCAGCAACCTGGACCACAGACATTTGTCAAGGACTACTACCGGTGATCGGTGAGGCAACAATCGCCCGATAGAATCGCCGGCCGACGCCGCCGGCTGAGGCATCGCCCCCCGCAAAACGGCCGCCCGTAATCAGGTTGGTCGCGATGTCGCTCCAGGCGGCAAGATTCGAACTGGCCTGAATCCGCAAGTGCTGGCTGTCGCAGCCCCAACCGCCGTAGCCGACGGTTCCCGTCTCAGCGGTTAACCGGTCGAACACCGGACGGGGCTCCGTCAGCCAGCCCACGCGCAAGCCGTTCCCGAAGCTGGTCGCCCAGATCTCGGTGGCGTCATACGGATTGGAGAATACTCGCCTTGGCCCGAAGAAGGGATAGTTCGTGGCGAGGAGAAAAGAGGGCGCGGCGGCCAGGATGTTGGTCGAGTAGAGCAGTCCGCTCTCCTCGGTGGTGATAAAGGCGAAGTTGGTGTTGGAGGGATGGAAGGCGATGGAGGCGACACGATAGAGCGAGGGATAGATATCGCACGTGAACGCGCTCCAGGTCTGGCCGCGGTCCGTGGTCCGGTAAAGCCCCCCGGCGTTGTATGGCCGGCCCGGCCCCCAAGCCTCGAAAACACCGGCAAACCACGTGTTCTGGCTGGCGTCAAACGGATAGATCACCAGGTCCTTCGACCAGCACTGCATGTTGGCGACGGATCGGTCCGCCCACGACGCGCCGCCATCCATGCTGACGAAGACTCCGGAGCTGTGGGTGAAAGTGCCGGCATCGTCGATGCGGCCGGAGTAGGAGCAGGCGAGCGTGTTGTCACGCAGCACGTGAATGGAGAGCGGGTGGCCCTCGGTGCGCGGCGGCACCGCCAGGCGGGTCCAGGTCGAGGACGCGCCGCTCAGCAGGTTGCTGGTGACGTAAATGCCCCCGGCGTTGGTATGGACTACGCTGGCATACATGATGTTGGCGTTGGTCGGGTGCTGCTCGAGCCAGATCACGGGATGGGCGAAGTCGTGGAGCATCGCCCAACTCGCGGTCCGGTTGGTCGAGAAGAGGATCGCGCCGGTGCCGCCGTTGATGGGATTGTCCTGAAGGGTCGTGCTTTCATAGAGGCAATGGACGGAGGACGTCGCAATGTAGGCCCGATTCACCGCGCCGGTCACGCAGCAGTAAACCGTATTGATGTTCACATCGGCGATAGCGGGAATCCAGGCCGCGCCGCCGTTGGTGGACCGCAACGCGCCAAAGTCGGAGAACGAGGCGAACAGCGTGTTGGTGTCGAGCCACGCAAGCCACCAGCAGGCTGTGTTTTCCAGGCCGATGCCGTGATAAGCGCGGCGCTTGGGGGTGTAGGAATTGGCGGGGTTCCGGTCCCCGGGTGACACGTAAAGCGCTTGCCAACTCGCGCCCCCGTTCGTGGTGCCGTGGACGAAGCCCCAGTCGCAGAACACCGCCCAATCGGGATCGGCCGGACTGACCGCGAAGCCGAGTGGGCCGCCGCCCCAACTCCAGTCCAGATCGCCCTGGTGTCCTTCCCATCCGGTCTGGACGTTCCCGTTCTGTGTTCCGTTGAAAACTTTGGTCCAGTTCGTGCCCGCGTTGGCAGACCGGTAGATGGCTGGCCAGCCGGTGTCAAGGCTTTCTCCCGCGGCATAGACGATGTCCGGCCGGTTGGTGGCCGCGCCGACGAAAGCGAGAACGTCCAGGGAGCGGATGCCATTGGTGCATTTGCTCCAGCCGCTGGCACCCCAGTCGCAGGCATAGAGCCCCTTATAAATCGAAGATGACCCATAGATCATCTCCGCCGGACTGGGATAGCCGTCGTCCGCGGCGTCCGCCGTGGCCGCATCGGTCGTGATGCAGTAGAGCCGGATCTGACCTTCGCGCGCAGCGCCTGTGAAGGCGACGACCTCCTCACCGGCGCCGATGCCGGTCAGAGCGCTGGCGGCGAAGCTGGTGCCGTTGTTGGCGGAGACATAGAGACCGAAGTTGCCTGCGGCGAAGACGTTGGAGCCAGAGAAAAACGTGTCCGCGAGGCAGCAGCCGCTGCCGGGGCTGTAGAAGGCCGTCCAAGTCGTGCCGCCATCGCCGGAGAACCACAGGCCGCGGTCGTGTCCCAGGACGAGGTGGTCCGTGCGGGCGGGATCGGCCCGCAGCTTCTTGCGGGTAGCGTCGTTGGTGAGGCAAGGATCGTTGGTCAGCCGGAGCCACGAGCAGCCGCCGTCCACGCTCTTGAAGATCGCCCCGCCCAGGTACTGGACGTAGTCAACACGACCGTCCAACACGTACAGCACGGCGGGATCCGAGGTGAATTGCATCCGGGCCAGGCGGCCGCCCTGGAGATTGCCGAAGGCGTAGCTATCCCAGAAGGCTCCGCCGTTGGCCGAGTGAAACACTGTGCCCATGTCGGTGGAGACGTATAGGGTACCTGGGCCGAGGGGGCTCAGGCTGGGCGAGAAGAACGCGCCGCCGCCGCCCGCGCCCCTCGACCACCAGTGCAGCGGAAGCGGCGCCGTCGCGGCGAACGACGCACAGGGCAACATGGCCGCCACCACAAGCAGGCAGCAAAAAACGGCCGGCCTCCCCTGCAACGGCTGCCGAGGCCCGTCACGAGGCGGGCTCGAAGCAGCGCTCGTAACTGATAGCAAATCACTCTCTTGAGGCGTGGGCGGGTCAGGAGCATTAGTTCTCATGGCCGGTCGTTTTTGGGGATGGTGTTAGGGCGTGGGCGCAGGCTCAAGCCGGGAATTCAGGAGAATTGTGGGTGATGCCGGCCAGTCCGGGCCCCTCCGCGAGCCACTGGGCCGGGTTTGTCCTGCCCGGCCAGCATTTCACCCCGCCGGGCCAAGTATAGGTGGGCAGGAAAGAGCAAATCTCTGCTGCACCTGCACGGAATCGCGCTTCTTATTCCTCCTTCACCAACGTCCAGGTATCATCCGGGTCGTAGGTGGTCATGGCTTGGGCGAGGGAGGCGGCCTTTGGCCCGAGGTTCTTCTGATAGACTTTGCCTTGCTGGTTGACGATGAAGGTCATCACCCCGGTATTACCCCACTCCGCCGGCCAGGCCACTAGCGCGAAGCCTCCGATCATGTGGCCATTGATGATGTAGTTGTACTTGCCGGCCGGGGCGTGTTTGCCTTGGCGGGTCAGGATCTTGAAGTAATAACCATGATAGGGAGCCTGCTCCTCAGTCAGGATTTTGGTCTCGTGCCGGTAGCCCTCGACCCGAGCCTGCGCGACCAGCGGGCCTAAAGGACTTAGCTCATCACCCGTCCGCGTGGACCAGTAGAGGCCGTCGTGCGTGCCCGGGGTGCTGCGAAGATGCTGGGCGTATTCCAGCACGCCATCTCCCGTGCGATCCAGGCTGGCATAGTCGCGCTGGGCCTGCACGTACGCGTGGCAAACCCGAATGGCGCCCAGCTCGTTTGCTCCAATGCGCCGGTTCAATATCTCCTCTCGGCCAGCCTCCGAATCGAAGAACCACTGCCCGCCCTGTTTGACCAGCGGAATGGGAAAGGGCCAGCCGTCGGCGCCTAGTTGCAACTCCTGCTTGAAATCGGACTTGGCAACCAGGTTGACCTTCTCCTTGACACGGTTCATGAACAGCTCCCGCTCCGCAGCCGCCTCGACGACATCAACCGAAACCAGGCTATGCCCCGCAGGACCGAAGATCAGGTGTAAGGCATTGGTGTCCCTGGCTTCAACCGCCGCCTTGAGGGCGTCCACTGCTGCCTGAGGTGAGCTGAACCGCTCCTCTCCCGCAGCCAGCAGGCGCCCGGGCAGCACCAGTAGGAGGGAAGTGAGCAGTAATCCAAGGAAGGCACTGGTGGAGTGCCGAACAGGTGAAGAATTGCAGAGTTTCATCGGCTATGATCCTTTCGCGAAGTGATGATTGGGTCCAGGGGATCAGCGTCTTCCGCCACCGGCCGGATGACTCGGGGCCTCCGAATGCGCAGGGGCGGCTGCACGCGGGGCAGGCGACGCCGGTATGGATATAGTCGTCTGGCGACTTTCCTGGCCGCGGCTGCTAAACTGCTGGGTCTGATGTGAGCTCTCGATCCCAATCAGTGCCCCAGTGGCCGGCCGCGAGGGGGACGCTTCCGGCGTCCTGGGTTGGCCCCCGATTACAGTTACCGTGCTGCGAACCGGTGCACCGCTGGCCGGCCGCGAGACAGGCGCTTCCACCGGCCTGGATTGTCCTCCGATAACAGTCACCGTGCTAGGGGCCGGATGCGAGGCCCAGCCGCGATCCAAGCCCCGGGCGCCAACCTCGGGACGGTCGCGAGGTTGCCACACGGTGGCGTGGGCGGCCTCAGCCTTGGGACGTTCACTGGGACGGCGAAACCACCAGTTGGCTGGCCGCGGCTGATTGTTTCCCCAGACGATAAGGTGATGATCGTGCCAATCAAAGTCGTGGTTGAGCCATGCTCCTATTGCGCAACCGATCCCAAACGAGATGAACGGCGCACCGTAGGCCTGCTGGAAATAGACGACGTTCGGCTGATACACCGGCACATAGATCACGTCCGGGTTGGCGGGGAGGATTTCGATGGTGCCGTCGTCCATAACCACGTTCTCTTGCGGGGTGCTTTGCAGGTTGCCTAGCGCTTGGGCCTGGGCACGGAGCCGTTGGATGGAGTCCATCACGTCCTGCTGCTGGTAGAGGAACGCCTGTCCCAGGGCCGTCGTCCAGGCCAGGTTTTGGTCCAGCCAACTGAGGAGGGCTGGGTATCTGGCCAGCGCCAGGACGCTGGGGTCCCAGGGTTGCTGGTCAATCAGGTTCGGGTCGCCCCCGCCGCTCACGGAACGGTCCGCCAGGACGATCTCCGAGGGCAACGTCGCCGCCGGCAATATCTGGGCGAGCAGCGGGTCGGGGTAAAGGGCAATTGGCCCCAGCAGTTGGTCCAACTGGGGGCCGGAGAGCAGTTGCACGACTGGTGCGGGCGGCGGAACCGGCATTTGCGCCAGCGCCGAAATGACCGCGCCCGCGCACGCGGCCAGTGTGCTTAGGAGAATTAATGTCCGTTTCATGTGTTCCCACGGTTTACGTTGTCTTGGAGGGCAGTCGCCTGTGACGGGGCCTCTACCAAACGTCCCAACCACCGTCAACTGCTTCCACGGGTTGGACGCTGGCAACCACCTATTGCATTCGACTATTCTGAGGGCGGCTATTTTGCACCCCACAATCGGCAGTCTCGATAGGATCTCGGAGGAGGCGCGTCACGGGAGAGGGGCGGGCAAGTTGAGCAAAGCAGGGCCTGTTCAGTCGGCGGGCTTGCGCGGCAACTTCTGGTCCAGGGTCGCGGCGTCATAAGCGAAGGCGGCCAGAATGACGGCGGCCTGCTTAAGGTCTTCGGGCTGGATACGATCCAGGACATCCTCGTTGGTATGATGGCTGCGGCTACCGTAATCGAGGGGATCTTGAATAAACTGGAAAGCCGGCAGGCCGATGGCGTCGAACGAAATATGATCGGTGCTGGAGGTGTTGGCAACGGTGAGGGTCTCCGCGGCGAGGTCCCCGAAGGGTTCCAGCCAGCGCCGGAACAGCGGGCGCACCGCTTCATTGCCTTGCATATAGACGCCGCGGATTCTGCCGGCCCCGTTGTCGAGGTTGAAGTAGGCGGAGAGTTTCTCGTAGTCGCATTGGCGCACGAGTCGTCGAGCGGGAGGCGAGTTCGTTGCGGGAGGCGCAGGGGCCGCCTGGTCGTCAGTCTGTTCCTTGGGCGCGCGCAAGGGGCGGGTCGAGGATACGTTGGTGTAATAGCCGAAGTGCTGCGCCACGTAGGCCTTTGACCCCAGCAGCCCCTGCTCCTCGCCGCTCCACAGGCCGACGCGGATCGTGCGCCGCGGTTGCAGATTCAAGACCTTGAGAATCCGCGCGGCCTCCATGACGGCGGCCACGCCCACTCCATTGTCCGTTGCCCCGGTGCCGGAATGCCACGAGTCCAGGTGGGCGCCGAGCATGACAATTTCCTCTTTCAAGTCAGTGCCGGGGATTTCGGCCACGGTGTTATAAGCCATGAGGTCGTCCGCGTTGAATTGCACTTGCAAGTCCACGGCCATCTTGAGCTTCAGGCCGTGCTGAATCATCCGGACCAGACGGTTGTAGTCTTCGGCGGCCAATGTGATCTGAGGTGGGAAGGCCGGGGCATTGGTCGCCCACGCGCGCATTGTGTTGGTCGGAGAAAAGGCCGGCTGACCTTCCGACGCCGGGACCGAAGCGCCGGCAACGACATAAGTGCCTCCACTACCCAGGGAGCTGGCGTTCACGATCAGGGCCGCCCCTTCTTTGGCGAGGAACGAAAGATAGCGAGCTTGCGGGCCTCCCCGACCCGCCATTGCGAACCGGCGGCCCCGGGGACCTGCCGCAGATGGGGTGGCGTTGGTTGCTGCCCGGGATCCAGCCCCTGGATTGTTGCTGAGCTCCGCGCGCGCCGGTGGGCCCGACTCAGCGCGACGGCCACCTCGCGCGAAATTGGTTCGGCTGCCCAGCGCCGGGGTCGGGGCAGCGTTGGCCAGCCGCAGGAGATTGGTTTCCGCCAAACGCACCGCCAGAGGGTCGAACGACGTCTGCAGTTCGCGCAGGGGACTGGCCAGCACAATGGCGCCCGAGAGCTTGCCTCGGTATTTCTCCAAATCAGCATTGGTCCTCACGTCGAAGAAGACAACGTCGCCCACGAGAGACTGGGCTAAGCCGGGCGACCACGCGTTCGGGTAGCCGATGAGCGGGATGGTCTGCGGCTCGACCACCTGCGCGGAAAACCGCTTCAGCGACCAACCGCGTCCGAAAGGTCCCCAGGCCTCAAGGTGCGCGTTAGTCAAACCCCACGAAGCAAGCGTATCGCGCGTCCATTCGTTGGCGCGCTTGAGACTGGGCGAACCCGTCAACCGCGGACCGATAACCTCGGTCAGATAACTGAGCGTCTGCATGGCCTGCGAATGGTTCAGTCCCTCGTCCCGGATGCGGGCGACGGCATCGGCCGGCTTGGCGGGAGTTTCCGAGAGCGGCGCCTGGGCGAAGGCCCCGGGCACGGCTGTCAGGGTGATGAAGGCGAGGACCTGCGTGAAGCAAGCGGACTTAAGTGTTCGATCCGGCATACGCGTTGAGACTCAGACGCCGAAGGCCTTGTGCAGCACACCCAAGCTCCGGGGCACGGCCACATCCGGGTTCTCCTTGCCTTCGTATTCGAGGCAAACGAAGCCGGTGTAGCCGGCATCGGCGAGAATCTTGGCGATGCGCGGATAATCGAGATCAAGCGTGTACCATTCACCGCCGCCGTAATAAGTCTTGGCCTGGACATAGACGGTCTTGGGAGCGATCAGCTTGAGCTTGTCGTAGGGGTCCTCCATGAAGTTGCCGGTGTCCATGAGGGCCCCCAGCCAGGCTGAAGGGACGGCGTTGATGAGGCGCAATTGGCCTTCCGGGGTGCGGCTCAGGCCCCAGTGATTCTCCAGGGCCATGACGACGCCGCATTGCTCGGCTTTGGGAATGCACTTTTCAATGCACTCGATGCACCAGTTGAAACCATCATCTTCGGTGTAGCCGGGCAGGATTGGCTCCAGCCCGCGGGCCTTCATCAGGTCATCGAAGTCTTTGATCGTGTTCCAGCGACCGGAGTTGAGACGGATGCAGGGGATGCCCAGCTCGGAAGCGATTTCCAGGCATTTGTGCGTGTGCTCGACATGCTTCTGCCGCTCGGCGGGGTCGCTCTGCACGAAGTTCTGGTGAATCGAGAGGCAAACCATTTCGACGCCGTTGCGAAAGGCCAGGCGCTTGAGCCGGGCCAGGTAGGCGCGGTGCTCGGCCGTGAGCGGCTCGTGTTCGGGGATGTCCATCTGCCGGTGCAGCACGTCCACGCCAACGACCCCAAGGTCAGCCGCCTTCTCGATCACGGTTTCGACCGAGATTTTAGGATCGCGGAAATGCCAGTAGCAGTAAGTGCAGACCCCGAGCTTGAGGCGTCGCTTGTTTGGAGTTGGCGCAGGTTTGGATTCCTGGGTCTGGGCGGCGAGTGCCGCGGTGGCGCCGCAGCAAGCCGCCGCAGTGAAGAAGGAGCGGCGAGTCATCATCATAACACCTTTTGTTCTGGTTCTTAGGTTCGGGACCGGCGGTTCAGTTCAGTCCCCGATACTCCAGAGCTCGCCTCGACGCAAGCCTGGACTAGTCCCGCTTCTGCCAAGACTGGCGCTATGGACTGGGGTGAACACCCCATAGACTAATCAATGCAATAAGGGAAATTTACTGTTAGCATGATATCGAACCTGACCTCGGCCATACTCTTGAAGGCGGAACCCATGAAACCCTCATGTGCCATCCCACAGCGCGGATCGCGAGCGGGGGGGCGTGCCCTAAGCGCGATGCGGTTGTGGCGTCGCGCCGTGCGCACTGCCGTCATATTATTCATCGTGACGCTGTGTGTTCACATCGCGAGTGCACAGATTACCCTCATGAACGGCACAAATCAGGCCGGAACGCTTCTGGTCAACACGACGAATTCCTACACGTTCACCGCCAACGCCGGGGACAACATGGTGTTGCGGCTCGGTTCGAGCGGCTTCCAGGGCAACCTGAATCTGTACGGGCCGAACGGTGCGTTGCTGAAGACCGCCGGCGGCAACAGCACGGATTGGGTCGTGGCTTACACCGCGACCAACAGCGGGACCTTCACCGCGCTGGTCAGCAGCTATTACCAGGGAGGCGTCGGCACCTATGCGCTGCACCTGGCGCAATTCCCCGAGGCCTTCATCGTGCCTGCGGGTGAGGAGGGCGGCCCGCTGACCAATGGCGGCAAGTTTAGCGGAACGCTCACCCTGGGTGATCAGGACATCTGGTCGTTTACTGCCAACGCCGGGGACAACATTGTGCTGCGGCTCGGTTCGAGCGGCTTCGAGGGCAACCTGAACCTGTACGGGCCGAACGGTGCGTTGCTCAAGACTGCCGGTGGCAACAGCACGGATTGGAGCCTCGCCTACACCGCGACCAACAGCGGCACCTTTAGCGTGCTGGTCGGCAGCTATTACCAGGAGGGCGTCGGCACATACGCGCTGCATCTGGCTCAGTTTCCTGAGGCCTTCATTGTGCCTGCGGGTGAGGAAGGCGGCCCGCTGACCAATGGTGGCAACGTTAGCGGCACGCTCACCTTGGGCGATCAGGACATCTGGTCATTTACTGCCAATGCCGGGGACAACATTGTGTTGCGGCTCGGTTCGAGCGGCTTCGAGGGCAACCTAAACCTGTATGGCCCAAACGGTGCGCTGCTGAAAACCGCCGGCGGCAACAGCACGGATTGGGAGCTCGCCTACACCGCGACCAACAGCGGCACTTTTGCCGTGCTGGTCAGCAGCTATTACCAGGGCGGTGTCGGCACATACGCGCTGCATCTGGCTCAGTTTCCTGAGGCCTTCATTGTGCCTGCGGGTGAGGAAGGCGGCCCGCTGACCAATGGTGGCAGCTTCAGCGGAACGCTCACCCTGGGCGATCAGGACATCTGGTCATTTACTGCCAACGCCGGGGACAACATTGTGTTGCGGCTCGGCTCGAGCGGCTTCGAGGGCAACCTGAACCTGTACGGGCCGAACGGTGCGTTGCTGAAAACCTCCGGGGGTAACAGCACGGATTGGGAGCTCGCCTACACCGCGACCAACAGCGGCACTTTTGTTGTGCTGGTCAGCAGCTATTACCAGGGCGGCGTCGGCACATACGCGCTGCACCTGGCGCAATTTCCGGAGGCCTTCAATGTGCCTGCGGGTGAGCAAGGCGGCCCGCTGACCAACGGCGGCAGCTTCAGCGGAACGCTCACGCTGGGCGACCAGGACATGTGGTCGTTTACTGCCAAGGCTGGGGACAACATTGTGTTGCGGCTCGGTTCGAGCGGCTTCCAGGGCAACCTGAACCTGTACGGGCCGAACGGTGCGTTGCTCAAGACTGCCGGCGGCAACGACACAGATTGGGAGCTCGCCTACACTGCGACCAACAGCGGCACCTTTGGCGTTCTGGCCAGCAGCTATTACCAGGGAGGCGTCGGCAGCTATGCGCTGCATCTGGCTCAGTTTCCCGAGGCTTTCATTGTGCCTGTGGGTGAGGAAGGCGGCCCGATGGCCACGGGCGGCAACTACGGCGGAACGCTCACCCTGGGCGATCAGGACATGTGGTCCTTTACCGCCAACGCCGGGGACAACATTGTGTTGCGGCTCGGTTCGAGCGGCTTCCAGGGCAACCTGAACCTCTACGGGCCGAACGGTGCGTTGCTCAAGACCGCCGGCGGCAACGACACAGATTGGGAGCTCGCCTACACTGCGACCAACAGCGGCACCTTTGGCGTTCTGGCCAGCAGCTATTACCAGGGGGGCACCGGTACCTACGTGCTGCATCTGGCTCGATTTCCCAATGGTTCTATTGTGCCCAGCGGTGATCTGGGTGGGGGCATGACCGGTGCTGCAAGTTATGCCGGCACAATCAATCTTGGCGATCTGGACGTGTGGACATTTACCGCCTGTACTGGTGACCTAGTCAGTCTTCGGCTCAACTCGACAAATTTCGAGGGAAACCTCGACCTGTATGGGCCAACTGGCGCGTTGCTAAAGACAGCCGGTGGCAATGCCACGACGTGGAGCCTCGCCTACACCGCGACCAACTGCGGCTCCTTTGCCGTACTGGTTTCTAGCTATTACCAGGGCGGCATTGGCACGTACGGCCTCGCCGTCAACGGCCTTTCCTACGAGATGAGGCTCTGCTCGCCTGTCATTTCAGGTGCACGCCTCACCCTCAACGGGATTGGCGGCAGTTCGGGCACGAACTTCGTCCTGTACTCGAGCACGAATGTTGCCAACCCTTTCGATCTTTGGGAACCAGTCCTGTCTGACCGCTTCGACCAGTTCGGAGTGCTCACGTACACGAACCTGTACAGCCCCGGTCTAAACCAGCAGTATTTCCGCTTCGTTGTGCCATGACCAGTCGTGGAGCTTGTGTCGCCTCGCATTTCGTCCGCCGCTCGAGGTTACAATCTGTGGCCCGGAACCCTGGCTGCCCTCCGCCTCAGCCAACAGCGAGGCAACACGATGTCCCAGAGCCGAAAATGTGCAGCCCCATGCAACCGGCGGCGAACGCTGCGCAGGGGCGTATCTTGCCAGTACCACCACGGGAGGCGGAGCTCTGACAACGCGCGAGCGCTGCCTTTCGGCGCGAGGAACGCGGTCGTGGGCCCGGAGCGGCACCCAAGGAACACCATAGCAGTGCCGGAGTATCGCCCTGGTTGCAAGGAAGTTGCAAGCATGTTGGAAGCCTGTTGTAGGCTTGTTGTAAGCTTCCTCCATCCCCATCCCACCCGCTCCCCAAGCCGACCACAGGTGCGCTCACCCCTTTGAACAGCGAAGCGTCCCGCAGGGCCCGGGCATAAAGTATAGACTGCGGAGGGGTTGCCCAGGTTACAGGGATTTGACGAATTCCAGTCATCGGTCAGTGTCGGCAGGGCGCGGCACTCCGTGCGCGCCAGTTAACCGCAGGGCGCGACGGCGCGCACGCAGTGGCACGCCCACCTCCACTGAGGCATCACGGATTTCAAGCTGGCGTGCGCCACTCACTCCGGTCTGGCGCGATCCCGCGAGCGTGGTATTGACTAGCTGTGCCCGCTGCCGCGCTGCCGCACGGTATTGGAATGATCGCTGGCATTCGACGGTGGCGCGTGCCATGATCGGGCATTTGCTCCCGCGAAAGCAATGCCTATGAACGTCTTTCTGGCCAACGTCAGCGACGGCGACTTCAGCCGCGTGCTCCCCAAGGCCTTGGATCGAGCCCCGGCTGACCGCGGGCGCATCAAGATAATGGCGTTTCCTCCGCTGGGAATCCAAACGCTCGCTCCGGTTCTGCGCCAGCATGGGCACAGCGTGCGGATGTTCGATACTTGTCATCCCGAGATGAAGGCGGAGCACGTGGCGCGGGCGGCGGAGCAAGAGCGGCCAGATGCGGTGGGGATTTCCTTTCTCTCGACCACCACCTACCCGGCGGCGAAGCGCCTGGCGGAGCGGTTGAAATCGGTGGCGCCTGCGGTTCCCATCATCGTGGGCGGCCCGTTTGCCACCGTGAACGCGGACCGTATCTTGCGGGATTGCCCGCAGATGGACTGCGTTGGGGTAGGAGAGGGCGAAGAGTTGCTGCCGGATTACTTGGGCCACCGCCATGATCCGGGCTCCGTGGCCGGACTGGTCTGGCGCGACGGCACGAACGTCGTCCAGAACACGGCGCGTCCGCTGCTCCGCGACCTGGACCGATTTCCCTACCCGGACCGCTCCAGCCTGCCCATTGATTATATCGAATCCTTGCCGCTGGATGTCCCGGCGGTGCTTTCGCTGGACAAGTTCTGCACAGTGCAGACTTCGAGAGGCTGCCCGTATTCCTGCATTTACTGTGATATCCCTTCGCTTTCAGAGGGCAAATGGCGCTGCCGCTCTCCGGAAAGCGTTCTGGGGGAACTCCAGGAGTTGAGTGACCAGGGCTATCGCTCGATTTACCTGACCGATGACCACTTCCTGATCAAGCGCGAGCGCATCAGCGCGATATGCCACGGCATTATCGAGCGGAAACTGCAGTTTCGCTGGGGGTGTGAAGGGCGGGTGGATTCGGCGGCGGTGGATCAACTGGGACTCATGAGCCGCGCCAACTGCAATTTTCTGGCCTTTGGCGTCGAGGCGGGCACACAAAAGGTGCTGGATCGCCTCAAGAAGAAGCAGACCCTTGGGGAAGTCACGCAGGCGGTCAGCCAAGCCAAGCGGCAGGGGATCGAGCGGGTGCACGGCTTCTTTGTCGTCGGATCTCCTGGCGAAACGGCGGCGGACATTCTGGCAAGCTTCCGCTTTGCCGCCGCGCTCGAGCTGGACACCTTTGGCTTTAATCGCCTCTGTGTCTATCGGGGCACCCCGCTCTGGCAAGAATACATTGATCGAGGGATCATTGACGACGAGCGGGATTGGCAAAAGTGGTTCAAGTGCACCGACATTGACCCGACCGCCCTGGGGGGGCCGGAGGTCAACCGCCTGCGAATGAAAGGCTACGCCCTATTGTTTGCCTCCCGATTGCTCAAACGCCCGGTGCGAACGTATAGGCTGTTGCGCACGTTTGGCCGGCACATGCAGGCGAAAGACATGTTGAAGTTGCTCGCCAGCCCGTTTCGGCGGAGGTCGTTGACCCGCAAGCCTGAGCTGCCCGCCAGAATAGTGGAAGCGGGGCTGGAAGTGCCCTGCCGGCCAACACAAGTCGGCCTGAGTTCCCCCGAAAAATCTTTTGACTAAGCGTATTCACAGGGTTAAGGTGCATATCTAAGAGCCCCCATATGTATTGGGGGGAGGAAAGAGAAAGGCACTAATGAAGAAATCACGTTTATGTTCCCCTGACCACCGTGTTCGCAAGGTGGCCTGTACGGTATCGGCCGCGGCCCTGATGCTTGGTGTGAGCCAGGCGGCTACGGTCGGCTTTAACTTCCAATGCGATTATTGCGCCGCGGCCTCATACTCCGGTGCAGTGGTGACTGGCACGGCCTTTGGGATTGGCACAAATGGGTGGGAAAGCCTGACCCAGATGGACACGGGCTACGGTTGTACATCAGGCTACTACACTCTCAGTCAGGTAATTGACAATAGCAGTTCGGGAGGAGGCCTGAACCCCTTACCGAATGGCTCCGTGACGGTCACGTGGTCCGCCTACACCGCCAACGTGAGCGGGTTTGGCGGATATACTCGGTCGGGTCCGCACTACACCTTCGGCGGGAATGGCTATAAGCCCGGCAACGAACAGGTTTACTGGGGCTTTTTGCGCGACGGTGTGAATTTCGGCCCCGGCTCTAGCGGCGGCGACAATAACCAGCCCGGGTATAGTATTGATCTCACCGGGCTAAAGTCCCTTTTCACCAACACACCCTTCGCGGTCCAGCTCGTTGGTTCGGCCGACTCGATGCAGTATCTGACCAACGCGTTCATCATAGACGCCACTGCGAATACAACCCAATCCGTAGTTTATCCCAGCACGCCTCCAGTTAGCGACTCGGGCGACACCGCTTGGATTCGCGGCATCGGAGGCGGTCTCAGCACAGGGAGCGGCTCGTTTGATACGGATCATTTGAAAATCATTGGCAACCGAGCCGCGCACGTAGGACCGAAGACCGGCTACAACTTCGCCAGCACCATTGCCGGCTTCATCATTACCGACAAACCGGTCATCAGCATGACGCCGCAGCCGGTGCTTGTTTGCGGGGGGGACACCGTCACCTGGAGTGGTTATGCGGTGGGCGTGCCACCGCTCGCCTACCAGTGGCGCAAGAACGGGGTGCCCATTCCGGGCGCCACCTCCTCGTCTTACAGCCTGACTAACGCGGGGCTGGCAAATGTCGGCAGTTACGACTTGTGGGTCACGAATCTGTATGGCGCGGCGTCCAGCTCGCCGGTGACGGTCGGGGACGAGATTTCGACTCTGGGGATAAACAACCTCGTCTCGGATTCCAACCCGAACGGGCCCCAGCATAACGGTCTAAATAATGGGGCGATTTGGCTTGCATCCAGCACGGACGTCGGGGGCGTAACCCGCACCGGAGTTATGAGCTTCAGCACTAACGCCCCAAGTCAAATCACGGTTGCCGGGGAAACCAACTTCGATTCCGGCGCTGGCACCCTTATGCTCTGGATGCGCTCCAGCGGCGTGGCCGATCCCAACGGCAACCCGGCTACGCTCTTCGACCGGCTCAGCGGCACCGGCAATGGCAGCGGCGTTGTCGTGGCACAAGACCCCGATGGCACGGTGCTGTTCCAGATCGGATCCGGTACGAGCGCTGTCGCCGCAATCAGCTCTATAGCCAACACTCTGTCGAACAACCGCTGGCACCAGGTGGCGGTGGTTTATGATCAGTCCGGGAGCACTCCCTCGGCTATTTACATTGACGGCCAACCCGACAGCAGCTTGTATCTTTCTCCTTGGACCTGGCCGGTCGGCCAGGAGCTGGAGCTTGGACTCTCGCACGACACAAACTCGTGGCAAGCCTTCAACGGGCTCATGGATGACGTGCGGTTCTACGACCGGGTTCTGAGCGCAACCGAAATCAGTTCGGCCTATAGCGGCGCCCTGGTGGACACCACAGCCCTGGTCATGCAGCTCAACTTCACCGCGGCGCCCGGGCCGGGCGCCAACCTCACCTGGCAATGCACGGATGCCATTTTGCAGTCCGCCGACTCGGTGAACGGTCCCTACACCGACGTGCCGGGAGCTGTTTCCCCGTATAGTATAGGCGTGCAGACGGGAGCCAAATTCTACCGCTACCGCGGGCACACGCCCGTTGTGATCGTTGCCAACCCGTATCTGATGTAGCGTTGGCGCACTGGTTTGCCACTTGCGGCCTTTGCCGCACGCTGGCAGATTGGACGGCGCGCGGGGGCAGTCCCCGCGCGCCATGACATCCCCGGATTTCCAACGTAAGCTCAACGAAGCCCGCCAGTTCCTGCTGGCGCACGAGTTTGGCCGCGCGCTGGCTCAATACGAGAGACTGACCCGGCAGTGCCCGCGAGAGGCGGTGCTTTGGGCCGAGTATGGGAACGCGGCTTCGGGGGCGGGCCAGGCGGACGTCGCGGACCGAAGCTGGCAACGCGCACTTGGGCTGGCGCCTGCCAATGCCGAACTGGTCGGCATGATCGGCCATCAGTATCAGGGGATTCGCCGGCCGGAAAAAGCCCTTGCCTGCTTTGTCCAAGCGGCAGCGGCGGATCCGCGAGCAATTAACCCGCGCATCAGCCAGGCCGTGCTGTGTGAGAAAAGCCACCGGCTCGGAGAGGCGCGCGTGGCGGTGGAGGAGTGCCTCGCGATTGATCCGAAAGATGATCAGGCGCGCTATTTCGCCGCCGTGCTGGACCGGAGGGAAGGTCAAGTGGAGGCTGCGGAAGGGCGGCTCAGGGCCCTGATCGCTTCCGAGCCCAAGCATCCTTACGTTCGCTACGCCTGCCGCTACGAGCTGGCCCAGATTCTGGATCGCGACGGGCGGTGTGACGAGGCGATGGGGCTGTTGGTTGAGGCCAAGCAGATCGTGCGTGGCCTGACGGATACGGAGGTGTTGCTGAGGGGTTATGACCAGGGCGCGGAGCGCGCGCGGCGCTTTACTCGGAGCTTGCCCAAGACGATTCTGCGCGCCTGGGCGGAGTATTTCCCCGAGGTCAAACGCGAGGGGATTCCGAGGTTGGCGTTTCTGGGTGGGCATCCGCGCAGCGGCACGACGCTGCTGGAGCAAGTGCTGGACGCCCACCCAGGCGTAGCGGCGCTGGATGAACCGACCGCATTCCTGGATGTCCTGCAGCCCGAATTCCATAAGTCGAAGGAGCTTTCCAGCGCGCGGCTGAACACCTTGCGCCGGCTTTATACGCAGGCGTTGTTGCAGGAAGTGGGTCCCGCTGGGACGGGCAAGCTGCTGCTCGACAAGAATCCGTCGCCCACCGCGCGGCTGCCGCTTTGGCTGAAAGTGTTTCCCGAACTGCGGGTGCTCGTGGCGTTGCGGGACCCGCGCGACGTGGTCCTGAGTTGCTACTTCCAGAACATCCCGCTCAACGCGACGAATGTGAACTTCCTGAGTTTCGAGCGCCTGGCCAGGCATTATGCGGACCTGATGGACATCTGGCTGGCGGTGCGGGAATGGGAAGGGTTCGCCTGGCTGGAGGTGCGCTATGAAGACACCGTGGCCGACCTCGAAAAGGAGGGACGCCGAGTGACCGGGTTTCTCGGGCTGGCCTGGCACGAGGACCAAGGCCGGTTCTACGAGAAGAGCCGCAGCAAGCACCTTTATTCGCCCACTTACCAGGATGTGACTCGGCCGGTTTATACCCGGTCGGTGGCGCGCTGGCGCGCCTACGAAAAGCACCTCGCGCCCATCCTGCCGGCGCTCGAACCTTACTGTCGCACATTCGGATATGCGTGAAGGCGTAATCGGTCAGTGACGCGCCCGCCTCCACTGGCATTGCGTGAAGGCCAAAAATAGCTCTTGCTTCCCGGAAACCTGACACCTATATTGCGCGCTCTTTTTGAAAGAAAGCTAAACGACTTATGCGACGTCCAAAAGGCATCAAGACCAGGAAATCGGTGGCCAAGCGGTTCAAGATTACGGCCGGGGGCAAGGTCCTGCGCAGCAGCGCTGGCCGGCGCCACCTGTGCCAGACCAAGAGCCCCAAACGCCGCCGCGGCCTGCGCGGCCCAGCCGCAGTCCATCCGACCGACGAGTATCGCATCAAGCAGAACCTGCCCTTTAGCCACTGACGCCGCTCTCAACTCTCAACCATCAACTATCCACTAGATCATGCGCGTTACCAACGCACCCGCTTCCCGCAAACGCCGCACCCGGATGATACGGGCCGCCAAGGGCTTCCGGATGCGCCGCTCCAAGCTTTACCGCTACGCGTCCGACGCCGTTGACCACGGCCGCGTTTATGCTTACCGCGACCGCAAGACCAAGAAGCGCAACTTCCGGGCGCTCTGGCAGATCCGGATCAATGCTGCCGCCCGCGCCGCCGGCACGACCTACAGCCGCTTCATGGAAGGGCTCAAGGCCGCCAAGGTCGCGCTCGATCGCAAGATTCTGGCGGACCTCGCCGCGACGGATGCCGCCGCGTTTACGGAACTGGTCAAGGTCGCCCAGGACGGGTTGAAGGCCAAGGCCGCGAAGGCTTGACAGTTCCTTTAGCCGGCTTTCCATCGCCAGTTCGTGAACGGGCGGCCCAAGACGGCTCGCCCGTTTGCATTTCGGGCGCCGGACTTCAGGCATGGAAAGGCGGAAGCAGATTTATGGCAGGATTCTTCGACCAAATCGAACCGGCAAAACAATCGGCCCTCGCTGAACTGCGGGCCGCCGCGGACCTGGCGGCGCTCGAACAGGCGCGCGTCAGCTACCTCGGCTCCAACGGCAAGTTCACCGCGCTGATGAAACAACTGGGCGGGTTGGCCAAGGAGGAAAAACCCGCCGCGGGCAAGGCCATTAATAGCGCCAAGGTCGAGCTGGAGGCCGCGCTTTCCCAACGTCGTGGCGAGTTGGAGTTGGAAGCGGCGCTCCCGCAGGAGCCGACCGATTTCACCCTGCCCGGACGGCGCCGTGTGGTCGGCAAGCTACATCCGCTCACGCAGGTCACCGAGGATATCGTCCGCAGTTTCCGCAAGATCGGGTTCGTGGTGGCGGACGGGCCGGAAGTCGAGGACGACTATCATTGCTTTGACGCTCTTAATACGCCGGCTGACCACCCGGCGCGGGATACTCAGGACACCTTCTACCTGCGGAATGCAGAATGCAGAATGCAAAGTGCAGAAGCCGGAGGCCAGGCTTCAGATTCCGTCTCCCGGCTATTAACTATCAACTATCAACCATCAACTCTCCTGCGGACTCACACTTCGTCGGTTCAAATCCGGGTGATGGAAAAGCAGCAGCCGCCGGTGCGGATCATCGTGCCGGGCCGCGTCTATCGCCGCGACAACGCCGACGCCACCCACAATCCCACTTTCCACCAAGTTGAAGGGCTTTACGTGGACCGGAACGTCACGGTGGGTGACCTCAAGGGGACGGTGGAGTTTGTCTTCAAGGAGTTGATGGGCGAGGAGACGCGGATCCGCTTCCGGCCGCACTACTTCAGCTATACCGAGCCGAGCTTCGAGATTGATTTCAGCAGCGCGCTAACGCGCAAGATGGGCAAGGAATGGCTGGAGATCGCTGGCTGCGGCATGGTGCACCCCCAGGTCTTCGAGAATGTCGGCTATGACCCGGAGGTTTGGACGGGCTGGGCGTTCGGCTTTGGCATCGAGCGCATTGCGATGATCCGTTACGGCATCACCGACATCCGCCTCTTCTACGAGAATGATGTGCGGTTTCTTAGGCAGTTCTGAGAAGTGAGGAAGAGAAGCTATGACGAAATACGAAGTCATTATCTATTGGAGCGAGGAAGACCTGGCCTTCGTCGCTGAGGTGCCAGAGCTGCCCGGGTGTGCGGCTGACGGCCCGACGCGCCAGGCAGCTCTTAAGAATGCTGACGTGGTCATTAAGGAATGGATAGAAACAGCCCGAGAATTGGGCCGGCCGATACCGCTGCCCAAGGGGCGCCTGACGTTCGCCTGACCAAGAATGAAAGTCACTCTTAACTGGCTCAAGCAATACGTCGAGTTCGATTGGACCGCCGCCGAACTTGCCGAGCGGCTGACGATGATCGGCATTGAGGTCGAAGGCATGCAGAAGCTCGGCGGCGAGCTTGACGGCGTGGTCGTCGCCCAAGTCATCACCAAAGACAAGCACCCGAAGGCAGACAAGCTCACCGTCTGCCGGGTAAATGACGGCACGGGCGAGCGGCAGATTGTCTGCGGAGCGCAGAATTTCAAGGCCGGCGACAAAGTGCCGCTCGTTCTTCCGGGCTGCAGCCTGCCCGCCAAACCCGGTGAGGCGCCCTTCACCATCAAGGTCGGTAAGATTCGCGGGGTCGAGTCGCACGGGATGATGTGCTCGCCGCAGGAACTGGGCTTAGGCGACCTGGTGGAAGGATTGCTCATTCTCCGCGGAGACGCCAAGGTGGGGCAACCGTTTGCCGAGTACCTCGGCCGGGCTGGCAGCGACGTGGTTTATGACCTGGAGATCACGCCGAACCGGCCCGACCTGAACAGCGTCATTGGCATCGCGCGCGAGATCAGCGCCGTGACGGGTAATCCGTTGAAGCTGCCTCAAATCAAGCTCGCCGAAGGGGCCGGCAGGGCGGAGGAGTTCGTGGGCGTGCGGCTCGAAGATGCAGAGCTGTGCCCGCGTTACACGGCCCGCGTGATTCGCGGTGTCAAAATCGCCCCCAGCCCGGATTGGCTGAAGAGCACACTGGAAAAGGTCGGCATCCGCAGCATCTACAATGTGGTGGATGTGACCAATTACGTGATGCTGGAAACTGGCCAGCCGCTGCATGCCTTTGACTTTCATCTGCTCCAAAGTGGGGCATGCGTCCCGCCTGCCGGTGAGGCGGGCGTCTCGCCCGCCGAAGCTCACGCAACCCGCAACCCGCAACACGCCTCCCGCCCCACCATTGTCGTCCGCCGTGCCGCGGAGGGCGAGAAGTTCATGACGCTGGACGGCCAGGAGCGGACCCTGACCCGCCAAATGCTGCTGATCGCCGACGAGACCAAGGCGGTAGCGCTGGCCGGCGTCATGGGCGGCCAGAACAGCGAAATCAACCTGAGCACGGTGGATGTGCTCATCGAAAGCGCCTGCTTCAAGCCGCAGAATATTCGGGCCACCTCCAAGAAACTGGACCTGCGCACCGAATCCTCGTACCGCTTCGAGCGGGGCGCCGACATCGGCATGTGCGATTGGGCGAGCCAGCGCGCGGCGCAGTTGATTCTGGAAACGGCGGGCGGCACGCTGGCGTTGGGCGCGCTGGACGCCTACCCAAAGCCCTACACGCCAAAGGAAATCGCCCTGCGCCATTCGCAAACTGACGCGGTGCTCGGCATTGCGGTTCCGATGGAGCAGCAGACCGAATCCCTGCGCCGGCTCGGCCTGGAGATTGACACGGCCCCTGGCATTGCTCCCTCCACGGGTGTTCGGATGCCGCACACAACCGTCTTCCGCGTGCCTTCATTCCGGGTGGACCTGAAACGCGAAATTGATCTCGTTGAGGAAGTGGCGCGGCTGTACGGCGTGGACAAGATCCCCGCTACCGCCCCGCGTGGAGCCGTCGGCTCGAATCCTTATGATGCGGTGCACGATCAACTGGCCGAGGCTCGCCGTATCCTGACTGGCTTGGGGCTGTTTGAGGCGCAAGGGCAAACGCTCATCTCGGAAGCAGCCGGCAGGCTGATGGCTGGCGAGGCCCTGGTCCCGCTTTCCAACCCCCTGAGCAGTGACATGAACGTGTTGCGTCCGAGTCTGCTGCCCGGGCTGCTTGATGCGCTCCGCAACAACCTCAGTCACAAGACCTACGACGCCGCGTTGTTCGAGGTTGGCCGTGTTTTCACTGTAGCGCAGGCGTCTCCGCCTGTGGGTTCACCGGGCGTCCCGCCCGGTGGTGTGCGCAATCCAACCCCCGCCACCCGCGAAGAGCGCCGCCTTGCCATCGCGTTGACCGGCCAGCGCAACGCCTCGTTCTGGAGCGGGAACGACCGGGAGGCGAAGTTCGACATCTATGACCTGAAGGGCTGCCTCGAGGAATTCCTGGAGCAGTTTGGCGTGCGCGGGCAGAATTACGTTCGCCGGCCCGGCAGCACTGCGCTCCTTCTGGAGTCAGCCACGGTCCACCTTGGCCGTTTCCAGCTTGGTGAGTTCGGCCAGTTGCTGCCGCCCCTGGCCCGGCAGTACGATTTGCGCGATGCTGTGCTTCTCGCCGAACTGAATCTCGATGTCCTTCTGGCGCGCCGAAATACCACTAAGTCCTTCCGGCCGCTGCCCGCATTCCCGGCCATCCGCCGCGACGTGGCGATGATCGTGCCCGAGCCCACAACGCACGAAGCGGTCTTGCAGGTCGTGAAACAGGCCAAGCCCGCGAACCTGGAAGCAGCCGAACTCTTCGACGTGTTCCGCGGTAAGAATGTTCCCCCAGGGCAAAAGAGTATGGCCTATGCATTCACTTATCGCCACGCGGATCGAACGCTGACCGACGCCGAGGTTAACGCTGCGCACGAGAAGCTGGTAGCGCAGTTGAAGCAGCGGCTGCAAGCGGTGGTGCGGGACTCATAGATACGGCCTCAAGAACCGGAGCACATTGGCCCGCCAGCGTTTAGAACGTGGCCCGCTGCGTTTACGCGGCTGCTCGCAGGCCTTCCGCCCAATCGGAGCAGGCAGCCTGGCCCTTCAACTGCGCGCGTTCTAAGGCAATCAACCAGGCGATTGCGCTTTTAGCCCGAAACGCCGGACCTTCAAGCCCGCGCCAGAGGCCAAAGCCCCTTGCCCTGCGTCACAAGTCCAAAACCCGTCCAGGCCGGAAAGCAGATGCAAGCGCCGCGCGGCAGCCACATGTAGAAAGTCGGCGCTGCCGGCTTTCGATCCCAGCGCGGATTGCGCGCTCAATTCCTCCGCGGCTTCAATTACTGAGTCAGCGCGCAAGTCGCTTTGCCAGCGCAAACGGGCGTGAGTGCGCTCCCCGGCCCGCAAAGCCTTCCAGGCGATTTCACCGTCTGGGTCGGTCCGGCTCTGGCGGAGATTGTGCCTCAGCTCGTAGCGGAGAAAGGACCAATAAACAAAGTCCGGGCGGATCTTCATCACCGCATCTGTGACCACCTGAGAGAACTCGTCGCGCGGATGGAAGAAAGCAAACAGCGCCGAAGTGTCAGCGTAGATGAGCGGCATAGTTTCGTGCCTTTCGCTCCTTCAAAATCAAATTTCCCAGGACAGGCTTGGCGATCTTCCGGGCGGCCAAAACCTCCGCCATGATTTCCGGCCATTCCGGATCAATGGCTTCCTCAGCCGGGACGATGAATCCTTCCGGCTCGCCATCCCGCAATACCCGGAACCGCTCACCACGGCGGAGCCGGTCCAGAACCTGCCCCGTCTTCTCATGCAGCGTTTTAGATGTTATATCCGTCATCATGGCATAAAGGGACACCAAAACCGTGTCACCGTCAAGCCGTTACACGCCATCATAAGCCCCCTTGGTCTGGACGGCACACACCGCTTTCGCTTCGGTCCGCCCCAGGCCATCCAAAAGCGGTGTCAGCCCCGTTCCCCGCCAGCCGCAGCAATTAACTAAAGGGTCATTCAACGTTGATGGTCTTCACTCTCGCAGCGCCCGGAAGCTCAACCAGGGTAGTGCCGAGGACGGTCTTAGTTTCACGAGCGGACAACTTTAGCTCGCAAATCGTCTCGTAAATGATGAATCCCTGGGCGTCGAGAAAGCGAAGGTGCGGAAACTCGTGGACTGGCTGGTCGGTGTTGTTCCTAACCTTAAGTTGGTAAGACCACTGCCACCAGATGTCGTTCTTTTCCATGACCTTGGTGGTCAGGCTGAGAGTCTCTAAATCAGGCCGATTGCTGGAAGCCAACGCCTTCTTTGCCATCCGCTCCAGTGCCTCTAGGTCGCTGCGGTTAGTCTCAGCAAAAGCCTTCAGTAGCACCTTGCCCAGTGCCTCTTGGTCGCTGCGGTTAGTCTCGATGAGGTTAGCCGCCTCTCCGGCCAGCCCAAATCCCTGGGCAGCAGCTTTCCGAAACCACTTCTGGGCTTCGACCACGTCTTTGGTCACGCCGTCACCGTTGTAGTAGCAAAAGGCAAGGCGGCAAGCACAGGCCGAGGGAATAGTCAGGTCGAGGCTTTTGGCGGATGAGTCTCCCTGCTCCGCGCCTTTGCGATACCACTTCACGGCTTCGACCACGTCTTTGGTCACGCCGTCGCCGTCGTGATAGCAGTTGCCGAGGTTGAATTGGGCCGGGGCAAATCCCTGCTCCGCTGCTTTACGATACCACTTCGCCGCTTCGACCGCGTCTTTGGTGACGCCGTCGCCGTTGTGATAGCTCATGCCGAGGTTCATTTGGGCCGGGGCGTTGCTCTGCTCCGCAGCCTTGCGATACCAGTTCACGGCTTCGACCTCGTCTTTGGTCACGCCAGAGCCATCGTGATAGCATGCGCCGACGTTGCATTGGGCACCGGCAAATCCCTGGTCCGCGGCTTTGCGATACCATTTCACTGCTTCGACTGCGTTTTTGGTCACGCCCTCTCCGTTTTCATAGCAAAAGCCGAGGCTGGTTTCACCCCTTGGGTCGCCTTGTTCCGCGGCTTTTCGAATCCACTTCAGGGCTTCAACCACGTCTTTGGTCACGCCGTTGCCTTTGAGATAGCAAAGGCCGAGGCCATTTTCGCCCCTGCCGTTGCCTTGCTCCGCAGCTTTGCGATACCATTTCACAGCTTCGGCCACGTCTTTGATCACGCCCTCACCGTCGTAGTAGCAGTGGCCAAGGTCGCCTTGAGCCTGGGCATCGCCCGTTTCCGCCTTCGCTTTGGTTTCCTCGAACTTCTTGCGGTCAGCTTCGGTCGGCTGGGCAGGCCGTTGAAGGACGGCTGCATTGTCGGCGCTATCCGGGCTGTAGCCAAAACGCGCTCGCAAACCTTCCGGCAAATCTACCAGCGGCACGACACCGCCGCCGACACCGACGCTGTAACGGTAAGTGAGCTTGCTGGCCTCGGCCTTTGTGACCACGGCGTTGCTTATCACGTCGCCGGACTTGTTGGTAAAGGTAATCGTGCCGTAGTTGGTTTGCGCGAGGACAGGCGCGCAAGCAGCCAAGAACGCGAACCCAAGAGTTTTCCTCACGGCCTTCTCCGCGTGCGCGTTGGCGGACTGCTCCAATTCGCTAATGCCACCATGCCCACATTGGAGCAAATCCGCGAGCTTCTATCAAGGGTTATTTATTCCCAGATCAAAGCCCTTTTTTGGCCCATAACTCGCCCGCTCTTCCTCGCCAAACAGGCATTTCCAGCTAGCCGGCCGCTTCTCAGAGCCACCCGGCAATGGTTGCCCCGCGCCTGCTGTGCCCGCCCAACTAACCGCCATTCGAGCTTGGCACGTACGCCATGAGGTGCATAATCTCCGTGACGAAGATGAAAAGTGAGCTGATTCGACAACCGGCTTGGCTTTAGCCGCGTGGCGAAAGACAACCATCCTCTTAACAGTGCATTAACGGAGACTAGGATGAAGATACTTCAAGTTGTTCCGAGGCGAGACGCGAAGAAATCCCTGACAGCCGCGCTGAACGAGAAGGAGCGCGAATTGCGGGACAGCGGCACAGTTTTTGTCCCGCCAGGGCCGGCAAATGGAAGCACAAGCGATTCCGGGGCTGGATCAACTGGGAAGAATCAAACGGGGGTGTTCTCGTTGCCGAGGTAAGAAGCCGAGTCCCCAGCACAGAATGGCAACTCCCTCACTCATTCGTCGGATACCTGGACCGCAATCTATCAGATCTCATCGAAAGCGTAACCATATCATTCAGATGAAGGGCACATCCCAGCCGTCGGTGCCATCCGGGTGCTCGCCGTTGCGGTCGCGGCCTAGCTCGCCTGGGTCTCAGGCGCGTGTGATTGGACGAGGCGACATCTTCCAAACTCTCGGACGAATATCAGTTCACTTCTCGACACTTGAGGGGCAGCTTGAGGAATCACTCTGCGTGCTGGCCAACGAGGAGGCTCCCATGCTCGCGGCCACCCTGCTTGGGCGTAGCAGCTTTGCGCGGAACCTTGAGTTGCTGGAGAACATCGCTAAGTTTAAGGGCCGAATTATAGAGGCCCGCGTCAAGAGGCTGTTGCGGGTTGCCAAGCCCTTAAGGAAGGAGCGAAACCTCTTCATTCACGGGCGCTGGGATCTTTCCCAGCTTCTTGACGAGGGGAAAGTTGCCGTGACGGACGCGAGAGTGCAGCATGAGGAAAGTGGGCGCGCTGGAATGCGCATCATGTCATGGAAAAAGGGCACCTGCCACGAGCTTACGTATAATGAGCTGCGGGAGTTTGAGACTCAGGTGATGCGCGCGCTAAAGTTGGCCAGGGAGCTGTTGCCCGCGGCCCTTCTTTTCCATTGCGAGGCGGTGGCCCAGGTCCAACGCGCGGGGGAGCGGGGTCCGGCGCGTGGTGAGGCGTTTTAGAGCGAAGTCGGTTTTGGGCGGGTGGTGGGTGTTGAAATCAGGCTTGGCAATCCACCGGCAGAGGCGCACAGTCGGCTCCACAAGGTTTATTATGGAAGACCGCACCAAAGCCAGAAAAGGCGACCAGTCCGCCAGTTGGACCGTGTGCCCTTGCAACAACTGCTCTGGCAATCTGGAATTCGATTCCGCTCATGCGGGGGAAACGGTTAATTGTCCTCACTGCGGGATGGATACGGTGCTGTTCATGCCGCAAGTTCCTACCGGCCCGCCGCATGTAAGAGTAGCGGTCGTTGCTGTCGTGGCGAGCATGGTTATTCTCTGCGCAATCCTCATCTGGCAACACCACTCGAACCGCGACCAGGCTGCCAAGTATGCACACTTGCCTTTGGGTGTCCTTCAGGAAAAAGCGAGCAAGGGGGACCCCAAAGCTCAATGTGCTTAAGGTTTGCGGTACTCCCAAGCCGAAGGCGTCGCTATGAATCAGGTTGAAGCCGTGAAATGGTGGAGCAAAGCAGGGGAGAATGGAGACGCGGAAGCTCAGTTTTACATGGGGCTGAACACAGACAACTCAGCAGCGGCTTTCCAGTGGTATCTCAAATCACCCAAACAAGGGCTCGCGGGGGGCACAGCTTGCAGTAGCGGATAAATATGCAAATGGGGTTGGGGTTGTTCGGGACAAGGCTGAAGCAGACAGGTGGTACGCCAAAGGGTACGCGAAGGTCCTCCAGGGATACATCCAGGCAGCGAAGCGAGACGACCCCGATGCCCAGTTGGCGGCAGCGAGGGCGTAAGAGGGACGAATTGATGTTTTCGACTCGTCGCCATTCACGCCTTTGACAAACACAACGGAGGCGACCAAGTGGTACACCAAGGCTTTCAATTCATTCACAAAAGCTGCCGAACAAGGCAACGCCTCCGCGCAATACAAACTCGGTGGCACGTACCGTTATGGCCTGGGCGTTGGAGAAAACGCATCGGAGGCAGCCAATTGGTACAAGAAAGCGGCGGAACACGATCACGCAATGGCCCAAAACAGTCTTGGCTCGATGTACAAACGCGGTGAGGGCGTGACGAAAGATGCAGATGAAGCGGTGAAGTGGTTCATGAGAGAGTCGGAGCAAGAAGGTTACCTTAACGGAAACGGCTGCCACATGAGCACCGAAGACCGCGAAGCACTGCAAGAAGATACGAAGGAATTACTCTTCAAGTTCTTCATGCGGTGGGCCAAGAGGGGCGATGCGAGTGCTCATACGGCGAGTGCTCAGTACGAAGTGGCGGAGGCTTACAAAAGCGGTTTCGGTGTGGTGCGTGATAAACAGGAGGCTTTCAACTGGTATTTGAAGGCAGCAAATACCGGAGAAGAATGGGCACAGTACGAAGTTGGTGCGTTTTATGCCGAAGACACCAGTACGGCAGAGAATCGCATCGAAGCCTACAGGTGGTTGAGCTTGGCCGCACCGAAGCTTGAGCTGCTTGCGTCTAGCGAAAGAAACCGTATTGCCAGCACTATGACGGCTAAGGAAGTAGCCGAGGCACAGCAGCGAATTAGAGCCTTTTCCGTTGGACAAGCCGCCTCCACGAAATAGCAGATTAGGGGGCGGAAGACTTACCATCGCGCCGGCCCGGCCCCGCAAGGGGGCGGCGGGAGGGGACAGTGGTCGCGCACCTAATGGTCTTAATATCAAATACCGGGATGCCGTTTAAGTCACGGGAAAAGATTATTCTGAACTTCTTCCTGATTGCGGCACAGGTGCAAGCTGAAACTTCGATTTCAAGCGTGTGTTCCCTCTCGTTTGTCGAGTACATCCCGAACTGCTTTTCCGGAAAGAATTGAATCGTCGGAACGTTGCTATGCTGCACTTGACGGAATAGCATGAACTGCACGTCTGAATCAGGATTGATGCTGCGGCCGTCGCCGACTTCGGGCTTCAAAAACACCGGGAACTCGTTTGGCAGTGGCCTACTTCGGTCGAACGACAGTGGGTGAGCGTGCGTTGGAACGGGGGTTATGCTGGTGAGCCTCACTTCCACGTTCTCCGCAGCCATTGCTTTGCTCTCGTTGCGAACTCTTACACGACACCCGGCCAGCTTGCCGATTTTAGGCTCGCCTTCGTCGTGCTGCTCCATTGTGACAGTTAATGGCGTCTTGTTACCATTTTCTAATGCCGACCCCTGTTGAGTGGAATTGTTCATGACACGCCTATACTTCAACCACCCCACAAGCACGCTAATCCCCACAACTCCCGCGAAAGACATCAGCATATAAATGCGCCAAGGGGAATTCCACCACCACCTAACGAGCCCGATCAAGAGAGTAATCATTGTTCCTCCACCCCATTTGATGGCATCCCACTTCGCGTGGCCCTTGATGTCGTTGTACTGATGCTTGATCGTCCTTCCCAGCCAGCGGGTTCTACGAGGTCCAGCCAGGTTGGCCACGGCGCGCTTGTCGCCGAAACGAGTTCCTGCCACCGCTTCATTCCCGGGGGCGGCTTCCGGTGTTTCCGCGTGCTCTTTCGCATTCATCGTGTGCGAAACTACCCCAGACCCACAGTAGAAAAAGGGGACTATGTTTTTGGGTTTCGAGTCCCCCTGTTCTCTTGTGGTCTGCCCCCCTTTGAGGCAAAGCGAATTCCAAGCCGCGCCAGTTCACGGCGCTCATAGCGTAACGCGTCGCGCAGATTATTGTGCAACTCACGCCGCCTGCTCTCCCTCTCAACCTTTTCAATCTTCGCCCGGACTGCCTTGTCAACCTTCCTTAGAAACTCAAGCTGCACTACGGGCAACGGGGCGTTTCGTGGCAGATGGTTTTCCAGCCGCACTTGGCTGGCCAGCCACAATGCCTTTGTGTGAAACCCGGGAATAAACTCTGCGGCTTCCCGTTGTTCTTTCTGCTTTGCCACAGCCCGAATTACTGCGGCAAGATCCTCGAATGGCTTGGCGTTCAATTCTGAGAGGGCGTCGCCCAGCAACTCGGCAAGCTGTGGGCCGAGACGTTTGTTCCTGAGTTGCCGCCAGTCGTGTTTCTCCGGAACTGCCCGCTCAAGCTCGTATTGGTGCGAACAGTCAACGGCCATTTCCGCCATGCGTCGCCCCTTTGGAACACTTACCGCCTTCCCGAACATTGCCAGCAAGAAGTTAGCTTCCGGCGTTTTGGGTTTCATGGCTCGTACTGCGCTCGCTCGCGTCGTTTGATTTTTCATGGCGTTATTGGGCAGTCACAACAGGCAGACCTAAAACCTTGGCCAGTGGTTCTGGCTAGCACGCCCTCTGGCTTGGGTTTGAAAGTCGGCACGGTTCGTTTATATACGAAAGGGGCGGCGGCGTCATGTTCTTTGGCAACCGCAGGAAGGGGGACTAGAAAAATGAAAGCGATGGTGGACTATGCCCGTCATTACGCGTAGTGCCTTCGAGCACCCTTTGGCCGGAGAACGAATCTTCCACCCACTGCCCGACCTCCTCGCCGCGCAAACTGGAATGGGGTCCAGACCCGTTGGCTCCCCATCAACTACTCGGCTGGCTCAATGGTCGGGTCTCTTAACTCGAAAGGGTCTTCAATCCGGCAGAAAGGGAAATGCCGGAAATTGCGGGTAGCAATGGTCAGTCCGTATTCCCGGGCGGTGGCGGTGAGTTGCGTATCACCAAAGACCAGGAGCCAAATCATGCTCCCGGCGGACAGTGAGCGTGAATTACCGGTATCTCCAGGCCTTTGAGCCGCTTCAGATGTTCAAGGAGGTCCAGTTTCGGCTTCGCACTCACCGGACGAAAGGACAAGGCGCCATCCTTGGCTTCCAGGACGGCAAACGCGCTGCCGCTGCCCAACCTATACCGGTCCCGAATCTCTTTGGGCACTACGATCTGGCCCTTCTCGTTCATGTGAACCACGATCATGGCTGGAAATTACCACCGGCGCGAGCCTATTCCAAACCCTTTTTGGCGCGGGGGCGACCGCGGTAGGTGGACCACGCCCGTCATCACGCGTAGTGCCTTCGAGCATGCCTTGGCCGGAGAAGGAATCTTCCACCCGCTGGCCCAACCACCTCGCCGCCAACGGTCGTTCCCTTCGGGTCAATTCGTGGAATTCGTGTTTCAGTCCTTTAGCCCACTCCACCCGCGTCTCGGCTTCGTCCAGCTTCGGCAAACCGGCTCGCACCTCATTCTGTATCTAATAATTGACAAGCCGCGTTCAAGGCTCCAAATAGACAATATGACGACGCTGACCATTACCAAAGCCCGCGCCAACCTTTCTGAGTTGCTGGAAAAAGCCAAACGGGGCGAAGACATCGGCATCGTGTCCGGCGACCAGATTGTGGCGTTGCGTCCCGTGACGATGTCGTCCGATGATTACGCTTGGCGCGAATACGGCGCGACGCCGGCGGAACTGGCGCGTTTTGAGAAAAGGCTGGAACAACAAATCTCAACGCAGCGGAAGCGCGGGAAGATCAAACGCTTTTCCGGCAATCTGGAAAAGGACTTGGCTGATTGAAACCGATGGATTGCATCAACGCCGATGCACTCGCCTGTGCAAACCGGAGTTTGTGAGCGAGAATGCGCCATTCAAGGCAGAGAATACAAACAATGCACCACAAGTGCCTCAGTCGCAGTAGGTTAAGTGCACTACATGGGAGCCTCGCCGGGGCACTACCGGAGTGCCGCCGGAGCAACACCGTCGGCCCGCGCAAGCGGCGGTAGCCAGAAGGCAGATGCGGAGGCAGGTGGGACCAACGGAAGTGAAGCAACTACAGTAGGTTACGTGATCAGGCCACCCAACTCGTTCGGTGTTGCCCCCAAGCAAGGCTCACCGTAACAACCCCGGCAGTGCGGCGATGGCGGCGACCCCTATCGGTTACACGTTGTACTACATGCGGTGTGCCGCCTGGGCCGCGCCGGAGACACTTTACACGAGCTTCTTCAATCTCGGGTCCTCGGCCAGCCGCTTGACCAACTCTTTGACCTTCTGCGCCTGGCTCTTGTGGGCCAGGAGGGTGGCGTCGTCGGTCTGCACGAGGATCGAATCGCGCAGGCCGACCACAGCGATGGGTGTGCGCCGGTCCTTGGAGCGGGCGTCGAAGATGATATTCCTGGCACCATCCACGTGGATGAAGTCGGCCACGGCGCAATTGCCCTCCGGGTCGGCCTTGAGATGCCGACCCAGAGCCGTCCAAGAGCCGAGGTCGTCCCATTCAAAGGCACCGTCGGCCACAATGACATTGTGCGCGTGCTCCATGAGGGCGTAATCAATGGAGACTTTCTTGATCTCGGGGTACTCCTTGGCCAGCACCTTCGTGAGCTTGGCGGGGTTGGCCGCCACCTTAAACCAGCGCTGGCAGGCCTCATACATAGCCGGCTGATGCTTTTGCAAGCCCTCGGTAATCGTCACGAAGGACCAGATGAACATGCCAGCGTTCCAGCGGTATCGGCCACTATTTAGATACTCCAGCGCCTTCTCAAAGTAGGGCTTCTCCACAAACTGCTCCGCGCGGTGGAACAGGGTCTTGTAGGACTTAACCCCCTGCGGAGGGGGCAGCGTTTCCGCAACGCGAATGTAACCGTAGCCAGTGGCTGGGTCTGTGGGCTTGATGCCGATGGTGATGATGGCCTGGCCGCGGCCAGCCAAGTCGAATGCGTCTGACAGGACCTGTTGGAACTTCTTCTCTTCGGGGATGACATGATCGGCGGGAAGCACTGCCATGACGCCTGTAGTCGTGCGCGCGCCGACCAGCGCGGCCCCGAGAGTCACCGCCGCGCAGGTGTCTCGGCCTACCGGCTCGGCAATTACATTCTCCTTCGGCAGCTTCGGCAGTTGCTTGCGGACTTCGGGCGCCTGGACCTCATTCGTGATGACGAGGATATTCTTCATGGGCGCCAAGGGCAGCACGCGGTCAACGGCCTGTTGCAGGAATGACCGGTCGCCCAGCAACGTAATGAGTTGCTTGGGCATTCTCTCGCGGCTGACCGGCCAGAAGCGCTCGCCTCTGCCACCGGCCATGATGATTACGAAACGTTCGTTAGCGTCAGGTTTGGCTTTCATGGTTGCTTCACCGCTTGCAGGAGTGGTTTCACGAACTCGCCGACCCGCTTCACCAGGTCCGTAGCTTTGCCGTGCTGGGCAATCTGGTTCACGATGGCGCTGCCTACAACTACCGCCTCGGCGCTTGCCGCTACGATCTTCGCCTGTTGCGGGGTGGAAATGCCGAAGCCGACCGCGATAGGCAGTTCGGTGTGGGCGTGGATCTTCGCTGTCATTTGCGCAATCGTATCGGCAACCTTCGTCTGCATCCCGGTGACGCCTTCGCGCGACACGTAGTAAACGAAACCCGCGCCGCGTTTGACGATCAGCTCGATGCGGTCGTCTGGCGTGGTCGGCGCCACGAGATAGATGTTGCACAACCCGGCCTGGCGCATGAGCGTCTCGTAACCGTCGCTCTCTTCGGGAGGCAGATCGAGCACCAGCAGCCCATCCACACCCGCTTGGCCGGCGTCCCGGATGAACCGCTCGACGCCATAGCGATGGATGAGGTTGTAATAGATGTAGAGCACGATGGGGATCTGTGACTCCCGCCGGATGGCGGCTACGGTCTCCAGCACTCTGGGTGGGGTGGTGCCGGATTCGAGCCCGCGCTGGGCCGCGAGCTGGTTGACCACGCCATCGGCCAGCGGGTCGCTGAACGGCACCCCCAACTCAAGCACATCCACGCCAAGCTGATCAAAGGCCAGCGCCAGTTGCCGCGTGGCCTCGAGATCCGGGTCACCTGCGCCGATGTACACGATAAAACCCTTTTGGTGTTCGCGGTTCAGCCGGTTGAATCGTTCGACAATGCGATTCATCTGGCCGCAGGATGCCTCAATGCTGACAACGATTCAACGGTTTTAGCTTCCCCGGCCTTTACGCAGGTAGGGCGTGCAGTCCTCTGCGCGCCGAGACGTGGTCGGATCGGGCTTTGCAGGTTCGCGGCGCGCAGAGGGCTGGGCGCCCCTTAAGTTTGGACATTTTCCGCGTTGCTCAATCCTGAAAGGATGAGATCACTGAGCCCAGGGTTGCGCGCGGCGCGCTACCCTGGGTGGGCAATGGGTTGAGGCGTCAACCCTGAAAGGGGAATGGCGCTTACATAGTGCCCAAAACCATGCG
>Ga0326728_10001274_pt1 | contig 90281 bp, 80 predicted proteins | sample MB3enrmetagenome_FD_207602 | JGI IMG/M metagenome (GOLD analysis project Ga0326728, IMG submission 207602) | Lab enriched peat soil microbial communities from McLean, Ithaca, NY, United States - MB31MN | ecosystem: Environmental > Terrestrial > Soil > Wetlands > Peat | place: USA: New York... | reverse complement strand
ATGGGAGTCTTTTCCGACAAAACCAGTATGGAGAGAATCCTCTATGCAGTATTTGCATATGAGAATCTTAAAGAAAAAACGTGGACTCCTTTCCTGATGGAGGTGACACAAAACTCTTGACGCTACCCCCCCGGGAAGCAGTCGCTCTTTCCTCGTTACCGCGTCATGGATGCAAACACAGAGTGAAAATATGCAGGATAGCAGTCAATGACAGCCCGCACCTTTGAAGCTGATTTCTTCACCAATGCTCTGGCAGATGAGGTGTTAGTAGCAATTGACAAAAGTGCTACATCGACCTCCTGCGCTACGACTCGCTCGGCGAAACCTGCCTCGAAGAAGGCAATCGAGCTTCTGGTCGGAAGTCCATACTTGAGGCGCTTTTGAAGTGTGTTTATCAATCCTACCAGGCGCTCCTTTTCTTTCTCTTCTCCAATCACCTGTGAAATGGCCTCAGTTATAGCCGCGAGAAGCAAAGTAAACTCGAATCCTAATGTCTGTTCACAGAGCTCTACCACCATGTCGATGGTGAAAGCTCGGCGCTGTTCACCATGTGGATAGCGCGCATCGACGGCGTTTAAGCCGTCGTACAGCGACCCATATGGTTTGCCAGCAATCCAAAAACATGCCAGTTGATAGATTGCCTCTAGCGGCTCCGTGTCTTTTAGGCGCGCCTCTGGTGCAAGCTTTGTCAACAGAGGCCACAGAACTTCGAATAAACCCTCTTCGCCAATGCTGGCTGAAAGCTGTTCAACATTTGCGGTTACCCATTCGTCAATGGCCAGAGCGTCGTTCACGCCGAGCAACGTTCGCCCGAACCGCGCTTGCCGATTGATGTCTGGAACCGCTCCCTCTATGTGTTTTGCGACCTCGATAAACACGTCAACGAGATGTGTACGATCCGCGTCATCCCCGAGGTGATAGGCAAGTGTCTCCTTGGCAAGAGTTGCTGCCTTGTCGTAGAATGTCTCTGGCGCTGTATCCTCGCGGTACGACATCAAGAAGCTCTGTATAGCGTCGAGCACCTCGCATTTGAATAAAAGTTGCTTTACGAGCGATGCTGCTGAGAATCCTCTGTCTCTATAATTCTTCGATGGTTTGCTTGCTATCTCAAACATCTTTTCTCGCTCGTGGAGCAGCTTTTTGACGATGGTGACTGGAGAAGTTTTTATGAAGTCGTTATTATGGTCGTTGTAGAGCGGGCGAACAAGCTCCAGGAGGGTGCTGCCGGTTGGTTCTGTCTTTTCCGGGAGGAGTAGGTCTTGTACTGAGTTCCATCTCCACGGCGTTTTTAGTCGGTCATCGAACAAGCTCGGGTCGGTGAAAATGACAGTGCCTTCTCCATGCATTCCTGCTCGGCCGGCCCTGCCCATAAGGTTGTGAAAATCCCGAACCTTGATCTTATCTTGGCCCTGCTGAGTGCCAGTTACTAGCAGGTACCGAATTGGCAGATTGACCCCTTGCGCTAAAGTTGATGTGCACACCACAAGTCCAATCAGGCCGTCACGCATGGCATGCTCGATTGCTAGCCGGAGACCATGAGGCGTGTCTCCGTGGTGGGCAAAGATGCCCAGCGCTGCCGCCTTAGTCAAGTACGAATGATCGCCAAAGTTCTGGCGGTACAGATATGTCAAACGAGTAAGCTCAACTTGGTCACACAATTTCGACGGAGCATCCATTGATATTCCGCGAGAAAATACCTCTTCGGCCGCCTCGCGAACGATTTTGGCTGCCGATAATTTCGTACCAGTAAATATGGCTACGCCACCATTCGTCACCAACTTAAGGGCCAGATACAGTGCAATAGACCTACTGTTAGTCTGCAGAGGAAAGATCCGGGGTGCCCTTTCTCCCCTACGCAAAGGAAGATTTTCGGCAACCAGTATGCGTGGCACGAAGAACAACTCCTCTCCGCCTGGCTTTTCACGGAAGCTCAATTGGCCGAGCTTGCGTTTGGGCCAACTTGTGAATGCCAGCGCTCGTTGCGTTTGCAGCGAGCTATCTGCGACAACTCTCGACTCATCCTTAAGCAGCCACGCTGCAAGCGCAGACGCGTTTTGAATCACGGCTGATATAAGTACTGACTGTGAGTTATCATTCAACAGACGCTTGATTGAGGTCAGCAAAAGCTCATACGTAACACCACGGCTTCCTGTATCGAACTGGTGCCCTTCATCGTAAATGATGAGACCAATACGATTCACCAAGTCGGGCAACTGCCGCAATACGTAAAGGAGCTTTTCTGGCGTCAACACTACAACATGCGGCGTGGAGGCATGGTCAATGCCAAGAAGCCCTGCAAGCTCGCTTATGTAGTCAGGTTGGAGAACATCGCTCAATTGGTTAACCTGATAGCCGTCTTCGGCGAACGCATTTCTGAGACTGTTCGCAATCTCTTGAACGAGTGCACGAAATGGTGCGACCACGACGGCCAACGTTGTTCGCTGTGACAGAAAGGCCGAGCGGATGACCAGCTCGGTTGCGCGGGTTTTCCCTGCACTCGTCGGCATCTGAACGATGGCAGAATTGCCACGGTACAGCCCTGCAACTCCGATCATCCGTTGTGAGGGCCACAATTCCTTGATGGAATGAGCCCGCTCTAGGTATGGACGCCATTGCTCGGCCCCCATCTCAGAGTAGATAGGAAGAAGCGACCAAGCAGACCGCGCTATGCGTTGCGCAACAACTGCCTCGAAGACATCGGCCAACAAGAGCTCATGGGGTGAGCCGTTTGCGTACATCCAGTTCCTCAAGGCAAAAAATTGTACGCGAGCCGTCGCTTCGCTATTTCCCGTGATAAAGTGCCCGCGTAAAACTTGTAAAAGTTCTGCTAAGTGAGGGTTGTTGACCGTTGGGCGCTCAATAGCCCATGGCTCTACCAGTGCCCAGCAAACAGCATCGGCGAGTTCATCGTCAGGAACTGGGTCATCAATAAGTCGTTTGCACAGCACAGAAGCGTTGCCCGGCATTTCACTTAAATAGAAGGCACTTGCACCAAGCAGCAGCAGTTCGCATGAGAGATCGGGATTCAGCTGTGACTCATCGTAGGCGTACATCACCGTAGCGGCAAACTGAAGCTCTTCTTTTTCAGTTAGGTCGGCATCATTATCCAACTGCAGATGTTTGCGCACAATGGCTGCTGCGAAGTCACCTAGTGTCCCGATAGCCAATGGGAAAAGTTCTTCAAGAGGGAATCTTTTCGGGAGTTCTATGTGGTCTTCGAGCGGAACCTGGTATTCATACATCTTTCCCTTCGACTGGGTAATGGCGGCGGCGACCTTCGCTTGTTTGCTAGGCTTCATCTGCTGCCCTTTTGTAGAGGCTGTGAACTAGTTTCATGAAGTTCTTAGACCGAATCACCAACAGAAACAGGTTTCTAAAATTCTTGTGATTCTTGCAGGAGGTGGATCGGCAGATGTGTGCCGGGTCGTAAACGGATCGGCAGAAGAATGCAGCAGCCCCTGATTGCTCAACATAGGGCAGGCCAAGGGCATCCTGAAATCGCTGAACCTTATTTGAGTCCATGCGGTTACCATGCTCGATTAGTCGCCTTTTTATGGCATTTAGCGTCTCGCCCTTGCGGAAGGTGTCTTTTGAGGAACCATCAATAGCATCTTGAAGTCTTGGCAGTGGCTTCTTCCCACTTAGCTGGGCCTTGCCTTCAAACATCAGCAAGATGTCTTTAGGTGATGGCGAAAAGTCAGCGTTGACGAATTTCAACCCAAGGACATCAGTGCCTTTAGGCGACTCATTTCGCACGTCTTTGTTCGCATATCGTGTACGCGGTACCCAGCATTGGAAGCGCTCTTCTAGCAAATCAGAAAGTAGAATCTCTGTGAAGTCTCCAGTTCTCACAGCAGGTCCCCAGTCCCTCTTGGCGTCAGGGAACACGAGTTGTCTCAAATATTCTGCACGGGAGTAGGAGGTACCATCACGAAGCTCATCAATCATTGAATCAAGGCAATAGTGCTCGCGGAAGTGCTTTGCCCAGGCCTTCCACATTGCTGTATCTGCGTTATCGACCACTAGCTCCCATACGGCAATCTTCTTACCGTCAGAAGTGGTTAGCTTTTCGCCTGTATCTTTTAGCCCAACGAGGTGTGAAAACTTTTTCTTCTTCACCATTACTCACTCATTCGCAAGCGTGAACTTTGTGGTTCCTTCAGGCGTTCCTCAGAGATGATTGCCTATATATTGATTAAATAACACTTTCCTTGATACGAAGCAAGGATATGAAGCGCGGTTTTGTATGTCGAAGATGCTATTTCACAAGATGAAGAACCGACCTAGACACACAACGCGAACAGAGAAAAAAAAGAAACAAAAAAGCCCGAAGAACTTCAAAGTGGGCATTACAATGTTAAGACATCTACAAAGGAACTGCACTTTCCCATATGGCTTATGAAATCAGACAACACTTACTCTGTGGATTGGAAATGAATGTTGAGATTAGCATCGATTTATAGAAATTGGCGTGTGATACTGGACTTGAATTAATGATTTCTCTCTGCTGATCAGAACCGAAAAAAGGTTAGACTATATTAGAGATCTGGCCGCATTTTGGTCGCAAAATAAGTCACATTTGGCGAGATTTAGCGAGATTCAAAAAATGCCGATTTTGTGAAAGTTGCGGAAATAGCTGGTTTTCTTGGTGGGCCGTAGGAGACTCGAACTCCCGACCAACGGATTAAAAGTCCGTTGGCGACTAATTGATCTTGTCACGACAAAGTCAACCGCACAATGAACTACGCTCTCCGCGGAAATTATGAATGGTGTCGAGACATATAGGAGTCAGAACGACTCTGAGCTCTCTTAGCAAAACCCTTCCTCATAGGTTGCCGTCCCACCGCTGCTATCTTGCCGTATATATCACCACGACACCTTGTTCCACCCCACCGCATCTACGGAGCTCCGCCCACGTGGCGGCAACGCCGCCCCATGAACTACGCTCCTCAATGCGTCCCCGGCTGTGAGGTTCTTTTTGTAAAACCCTTCCTCATAGGTTACCGTCCCACCGTTGCTCTCTTGCCGTATATATCACCACGACACCTTGTTCCACCCCACCGCATCTACGGAGCTCCGCCCACGTGGCGGCAACGCCGCCCCATGAACTACGCTCCTCAATGCGTCCCCGGCTGTGAGCTTTCTTTGCAAAACTCTTCCTCATAGGCTGCCGTCCCACCGCTGCTATCTTGCCGTATATATCACCACAACACCTTGTTCCACCCCACCGCATCTACGGAGCTCCGCCCACGTGGCGGCAACGCCGCCCCGTGAACTGCGCTCCTCGATGCGCCCTAGTCTCTTGTGATGATTGTGAAGAGTGACGTGTTAGGAGTAGGTTTAGAAAAATGGTATTTACTATATATAGTATTATATAGTTCGCACAATCTGCGCACATTGACCCCCTTTTTCGTGGTTGGCAGCCGGTAGTTAATAAGTATTTTGAGTACAAAAAGTGGCCCATCCATAGATTATTGACACTACGTCCATTCCAAAATTCCAGCAAGGCGACCCACGGTTTTCAGTCGTCAGACCATTCTCCGAACTTACGCTCGTTGTCTTCATCGCCGAGAGACCTGTCATTGCATTTTATCATTTCGGTAATACTTTTTGGCCAGGGATCGGCGCGACCGCGCAGATTTTTCCCGGTCGTTTTGAAGTGGGTTATGGGTATGGGCACAACCAGCATCCGGTGTTTTCGGTCGGGTTCGTAGCGGGATTTTAATTCGTACCAGTGCCCATTCGGAGAAACAGCGGGATCGAAATCCTCCCTCAGCAAGCGCAGTTTGTGCAGTGTTCCAATAATCGACCGGGTTGCCTGCGCTACGGCATATGGCGTGTTGTATTCGAACTGGAAATCCACCGCCCATTTTTTTCTGTAAATAGTTCTCGCAATCGCGTAGAGAAATTGGGGCCGCACAAAGATGGTGTCCCGCCAGGAGAAGGCCTGGAGAACCCTTGCCTTTTTCACGTAGTCCCATTGGTTCGTGGCGTGGTAGATTTCCCAGAGCAACTGAGTATGATCAAGCCACCCTTCACAGCGCAGAATTGGCACGGGGTTGTCCGGAAAATTACCCTCAGATAATGTCCGCCATGTCCGCAACTCCCTTTCGCGGGTCTTGAGGTCCGCCTGTTGCAGCTGAGCCGTCAGTTCGCCTGCGATATCGGATCCTGGTTCCGCACCGTGATGGTTCCTGATCGCTTCCAGACACCACTCGAGCCACGGCACCTTTACGTTGTGCTTTATAAACAGCTCCTTCACAAAATCGGCACTGCGGCATGGATGCGAATCCGGGTCATCGCCGGCATGCCGCGGCAACTTGCCGATGTCATGCGCCAGCCCTGCGACCAAAATTTGGGGTGTGCCAATTTTGAACTCCGGAACCAGATGTCCCATTTGCTTTTCGAAAATTTGCAGCATCTGGACGGTAACGTTCACAGAATGAGTCACTAGATGGATTTTTGATAGTTGGGAAGCAGTCTTTCTGCTGACGGTTTTTTCTCCGACGATGAAGGACGGACAATAACCTTCTGAAGCCAGGAGATCCATTAGATCAACAAGAGCCGGGAACACTCTATAGCGGTTTAGCGGATACGATATTGGCACTATATAATTATCCCAAATGCCCAAGAATGGCAGCTTGGGCGAGTACATTTCATCCCCAATCCGTACCGCCTCACCAACCCATTTTCGCGGTAGCTTTTTTTTCGAACTATCTTCCATTTGATCGACTCCTTACCGTCTCGACCTCTTTCGTGCGAGCCTCCCAATCGGCTTCACGTAGCGGCTTTACAAGACTGTCACACTCCTTTGGGGTATAATCACTGTGATGGGTGAGTATCGCGGATATTACGCGGCCCAACCACGGCGGAGAGCACTTATTTCTTTTGAAGATATCCGCGACGGCGTCGGCGCTGACGCGCGGGTGATCATATCTCCCGATAGAAGATCCAGACAATCTTAGTAACTTGCCCAGATCATGCCCTAATCCTGAAAATACGATTTCCGGAACCCCGAGCAGGAATTCAAATCGCTTTGCCAACATTATCGCTTTGAATTTTTCTAGCATGATGAACATTACATTATAAGAATGCTCCTCGAGGGTTACATGGCTGAGGATTTCAGACAATTCGTTATATGACCCAAGCACGGAAGGACATTTGCCCTCCACTTCCAGAATCCTGATCAGGTCATTCAGCGCTCCTTTTGCCCCGCTTAGCTCGATCTCTATCATCGATGAGGCGTACTTATTCCATTCTATTGAATGATTATTGGTCATGAGACGCTCCCTCTGATTTATTGAGCCGAGAGCGGCGCACACGCAGTTTATTCTTCACCCGCACAGCTATTTTATAGATTAACCTTTTTTCACGGTAACCTTTCTTGGCGACATAGCAAAACTGCCCCGCGAGTTTCCACGGGGTTAAAGAAGGGTCTTTCAGCAATTTAGTTTCGAGCCATTTCTCCAACCTCGACCACCGGTTTTTGAATTTTTCACGGCTGGTCATGTGCCCGCCTTCTATTTCTTTCACGATAGAAGCCAATTTACTGAAAAAAATCTCATCCTGGCTTTTTTCGAAGAGAAGAGCCTGGAGGCTCGTCAACAGGACATCTTTCGGGAGTCTCAGAAGACGTGCCGCTTCTTTTTCCGCCTGGATCTCTTCAGATGTTGCCTTCATAATTATTTTCCTCCGTGTGTCAGGTTTTGATGTTCTAATTAATGTCCCATAAGTCCGCAATGTCCGTTTTCATAATCCCGTCTCACGTCTTGTGATATCAGTAATGTCCTGATGTCCCAGCCGATATCTTATGCGGACGTTGCGGACTTGATTCCACCAATCTGTCGGTCGCATTATCCCATTCCAAGCAATATACTCCCCGCCTGCCATTTGAATCATGCTTGCCGGAAACAGTGAGACCATGGGCTCGTAAAACAGTCCCCATACGTTTTTCGGATGCCAATTTCTTCGCCGGTTCGCACAAGCTATTGAATTTTTCCCAAATGACGCCGACGGCTAGGCGTCCACAGTCCAGATCGGGTTTTAGTTCCAAAAGTGTGGCCGAGAGCACTTGCGTGCGTTCGCTTTCTTGACGAGTGCCTGAATCCTCGATCAGTTTCACGACGTCGACCAAGTGGGACAGATAGAATTCTGTAACCTTTATCCCCCGCCCGATATCTTCCAGCGTCAGTATTTGGTCGAGGTGTGTGCCATCACAAAAAGAATCCATGCAGTGCAATAGCCCCGTGATGCGTAGGATGTAGCTTATTGCTTTCGGTAGGAAGCCCTCTATGGCTGTGGGCAGCTTACATTTCTTTCTGAATAGGTCATTACGGTATGTCAAAAAATATTGGAGAGCTTCGGCTGTAAGCGTCAGTTCACGGGGACGCCATCCTTCTGTCGATGTGACGCCATCAGCCCAGGCCATAGCGTTATTGATCATAGATTCCCATGCCTGCCGATTCTCATGGTCCCATGATTCCTCTGTCAGCGGAGTGAAGCAGTCTGGCTCGTACGTCAACAAAAATCTGAACAGCGTTCCGTCCTGAAGAAAAATGCCGCCATTTCTCCCGAAAGCGAGCTTGAAAACCAGGGGCTGTATGCCGCCGCAAACGGAAACACGGGCACCCCTGATAACGATGGTCTCTTTAGACCTTGACACGCGCGCGTCGTGCCCGTCCCACAATGATAGCCACTCCTCTCGATCGGTCCCCTTTCGTTTATATTCATTCTGACCGGATATGAATGAGGAGAGCTCGCTTGGGCAGCAAAGAATACCGCCATGACCTACTCGCAATTCTGTCCGAAGACCCTCAATCGTAAGGCCAGTCAAAAAATAGCTCCGCGGTCTTTTGGGAGGATATACCTTCGCTACCTCAATTAATGATTGCCACTCTTCGAGAGCTCTCATGTATTGCAAGTCTGCCAGTTCCTGTGCCTTGCGTAATGGCATTACCATCTCCTTCAGGGCAGGTGTCTTGCCCGTTCCGCTTCCGCGGATATCCATCATCCACATGATCAACGACTCGACCCAGGACTCTTTAGCCCTAACCATAACAGTGGAGCCAAGGACAGATGCCAGAATGGCCAAGGCTACTCCTGGCAGGGCGATGTCGCTTGTTGCACAAGCCCGGGCAAGCTGCTTTAGGCTGGTGGAAATAGGCAATGAAAAAAGGTCCCAGGGGAAGGGACGCCTGAGAAACATGTCCGAAACGTCATCCCATGGATTGGTCTTGATGTCTGCAGATGACGAGATGACATCAGTTTCTTTGTGTTCTACAGATCTGCCTTTAACGAAAGGACTTAGATCGTCGCTGCCGGACACCTTTTCGCGGAAGTCCCGCCATGTTCTACTTCTACAATCGTCATAGTAACAAAGGAAAACAAGTTCCCTTTTTTCATTCTGCCAGACGGACGCATAGGGGCCATGATCCGGGTTGTAGGGGCAAATGAAAAAATATCGAGACTCAAATTCGTCGCCCTTCCTTTCAAAATCTATATTGTATTTTGTCAAGTAAGCCTCAAAATCAAATTCGCCTTCCCGGGAATTGAAATAATTTTCATTAGGCGCTATGTAGATCATGGTGTCACTCCTTTAAATCCTGTTGAAGGATCGTAATTCACTTTGAAAGACGATGCATGGGCGTAATGGACACATGAGGGTGTTCAAGATATGTTGCATGTGCTGATCATTTTAGTCTTCTGATCTTGCCATGCCGCTATATCCAACGCCGCAAAACTTTGGCTGCCATTTTTATTTCTCCTTTGATTCTTTTTTTGCAGCAAGCCAATGCTCGATATCTCCGGTAGTCCAATACGAGCGCCGCCCGATCTTTAATGACTGCGGAAGCTCCCCGGCTTTGGCGAGCCGCCAGAAAGTTGCTGACGATATTCCGAGAATGTTCGTGCGGAATTGTTTCTGTGTTATCAGTTTATCCATGTTTTCCTCCGGTTTAGGTTCGTTATACAAAAACTGGGGTAACCTCCTTTTTGCATCGTCGTTAACACACGACAGCTTGATGAGTAGCCGGGGCATTTACTTCTGTTTTCGACTTTTTTGATTTCTTACGGGCGTATTGAAGTTAACTGTTCAGTTAACTTTTCTGATGTCGATGGTCGATGCCACCAACTGTTTTTGATCGAGCCAATATTCTATTCTGACTCGATTTTCGCATGTCTGACGTTTCTTATACTTCGCGTCTTCCTCTGATCGAGCCAATATTCTATTCTGACTCGATTTTTGCATGTCTGACGTTTCTTATACTTCGCGTCTTCCTCTGATCGAGCCAATATTCTATTCTGACTCGATTTTTGCATGTCTGACGTTTCTTATACTTCGCGTCTTCCTCTGATCGAGCCAATCTTTCATTTTGACTCGATTTTTGCATGTCTGACGTTTCTTATACTTCGCGTCTTCCTCTGATCGAGCCAATCTTTCATTTTGACTCGATTTTTGCATGTCTGATGTTTCCTATGCTTTAAGTCTTTCTCTGGCCGAGCCAACATTTATTTTGGCTCGATTGTCACTGAGCTGGCGTTGTTCTTCGTCAACTCTCCCTCTGCCGAGACAGCTTTCATGCCGTCTCGATCTTTTCTATATATCTTTAAATTAGTAAAGAGCCAACCGGCAAGTCTAGGGAGCTACCCATGACTCAATAGATCGGCACATTGCAGGAAGAACTTTAGGGGTTGCATGAGAGGTTGCACGCGATAGAATAAAAGATTAGTATATCTATCTAACATATTGATTTTATTGGAGCGGGCGATGGGAGTCGAACCCACGACGTTCAGCTTGGGAAGCTGACATTCTACCGCTGAATTACGCCCGCTCAGAAGGGAATACAGACAGCAGAACAATGCTGGTCATGTTAGTCATCGAAGGCTTTTTGTCAAGGCTTTTTTAGCCGCATTCTTACGGTAATTGACTTTCCGTGCGCCTCAAGCCCCTCCATATCAGCAAATCTTGCCGCGCGCTTTCCGTATTTCCGCAGAGACTCTTTCGAGAAGAAAAGAACACTGCTTCGCTTCACAAAGTCGTAAACCCCCAGAGGAGATGAAAATCTTGCCGTTCCCCCCGTGGGAAGAATGTGATTGGGCCCGGCCATATAATCTCCTAGGGTTTCCGGCGTATTGTGCCCGAGAAAAATGGCGCCGGCGTGTTTTATTTCAGAAAGCAACTTCTCAGGGTTCTTAACCATCAATTCTAAATGTTCAGGGGCTAATTCATTGGTTCTAGTTATGGCCTCATCGATATCTTTGGTCACAATAATGGCGCCGAAATCCTTCAAAGAGCGTGAGGCAATTGCATTTCTTTTTAGACCATTTAATTGAAGAGCGACTTCAGCAGCCACCTTTCTGGCTAAGGTTTCATGCGGGGTGAGAAGAATGGCGCTCGCCATTTTATCATGCTCTGCTTGCGCGAGCAGATCAGCAGCAACGCAGGAGGCATCTGCCGTCAAGTCTGCTATGATAAGGATCTCGCTCGGGCCGGCAGCCATATCGATGCCACACCAGCACCACTGGTAAACCAACATCTTGGCAGCGGTCACGTAGGCGTTGCCGGGGCCGACGATCTTATCCACTCTTGGTATTAGTTCTGTGCCTTTTGCAAGAGCGGCTATAGCCTGGGCACCTCCTATCTTGAATATACGCGTAACGCCGCTCAGTTCTGCAGCGGCGACTATTAAAGGATTAACTTTCCCCTTTTTTGCGGGTGTAACTAGGATGATTTCAGGGACGCCCGCGATCTTTGCCGGAACAGCCGCCATGATTACAGTAGAAGGATAAGAGGCGAGACCTCCAGGGGCATAGATGCCGACGCGCACCAGGGGCGATATGCGCTGACCCAGTTCAACACCCTTCTCATCACAAACAGACCAGTTTTTAATTACCTGTCTGGAATGAAATCTTTCCACACGCTTTGCCGAAATCTTAAGGATCGCAAGCTCTTCCGATTTGACCGCAGCTACTGCTTTTTTTATTTCTGCAGAGGTTACTTCTACGGTATCCGCAGTCGGGACCCACTTGTCGAACTTTTTCGTATAAGCAAAAAGGGCTTTATCCTTTCTTTTGTGGACGTCTTCCACAATCACCTTTACCTGCTTCCAGATGCTCTCATTGAACCAGCCGCGGTTTTTAATCCCCTGGAATATGTTCTCAAAGCCAGATTGGTCGGTGTGGATAATTCTCATATTAACCTGAGACCCTTTTTATGTTGGCGCCAATGGCGGAAAACTTCTTTTCAATTTCTTGGTATCCCCTGTCTATATGATAAACTCGGGAGAGTTCCGTTTTCCCTTCCGCCGCCAATCCCGCCAGGATGAGAGAAGCGGATGCCCGGAGGTCGGTGGCCATGACCGGGGCCCCTTTGAGTTTAGGTATCCCCTTCACCATGGCGCTGTTTCCATGAATCAAAATATCGGCTCCCATTCTCATCAATTCACTCACGTGCATAAATCTGTTTTCAAAGACCGTTTCTGTTATGACGGAGAGCCCGTTAGCCACCGACATCAAGGCCATCATCTGGGCCTGCAGGTCCGTTGGAAATCCCGGGTAGGGAAGAGTTGTTATGTCGACGCTTTTAATCTTTTTCTTTGATGCAGCCCTGACGCCTCCATCGAAGGGGGTGATTTCCATTCCGGCATCTCTAAGCTTCATGGTCAGCGCTTCGACGTGAACAGGTTCGCATCCCATTATTGAGACATCTCCGCCCGTCATGCCCACAGCGATCATGAAAGTGCCTGCCTCAATCCTGTCGGGAATAACGGCGGCTTCGACCGGGTGCATTTGCTCGACGCCGTCTATCCTGATTATGTCCGTGCCGGCTCCGGTGATCTTCGCCCCCATGCCGTTCAAGACATCGGCAAGATTGACGACCTCAGGCTCCCTCGCAGCATTTTTCAGAAGAGTAGTCCCATCAGCCAGGCAGGCGGCCATCATGATATTTTCCGTTCCCGTTACAGTAGGAATGTCAAAGTAAATAGTGGCGCCCTTCAATCTTCGCGCCTTCGCCTCCACATAGCCATCCTTCAGCTCCACTTCCGCACCTAAATCCTGAAGGGCCTTTATATGAAGATTGACCGGCCTGGCTCCTATGGCACACCCCCCCGGAAGAGAGACCCTTGCCACACCCATTCTTGCTACAAGCGGCCCCAAGACGAGGACGGATGCCCTCATGGTCTTGACGAGATCATACGGGGCCTCACAATTACTGATATGCTCCGTATTGATCCTTACAGTCCCTTCTCCTTCAATCTTGGCCCCTAAATTTCTGAGAAGTTTCTTGATCGTCTTGATGTCAACAAGATTGGGAACGTTGAGAAATGTGCTCCATCCCGGCGCCAGAAGCGCTGAAACCATGACGGGAAGAGATGCATTCTTTGCCCCACTGATTTGGACATCGCCGCGGAGTTTCTCGCCGCCAACTATAATAATCTTATCCACCGGTCGTCACTCTCCTTGCGATAGCAACTCGTTTAATGCCTGCATAGTCGTCCCTGAAGGCGATATTGTCATAAAGGGTGGATTCATTCAACATAAATTCAACTATCTCTTTTTGTCCAGATCCTATTTCTATGAATAACCAGCCTCCCGGCTCCAAATGGATGCCCCCTGCCTTGATAATCTCCCTGTGAAATGCAGTTCCCTCAGCACCGGAAAGCAGCGCCGTTTGCGGTTCAAAATCCCGAACCCCTGAGGGCAGGCAGTCATATTCTTCTTTCGATATATAGGGGGGATTGGAGACAATAATATCAAATTTTCCTGACACAGGTTCAAAAAGATTTCCTGATAGAAAAGAAATTTGATTCAAGACATTATTGATTTGCGCATTACGAGAAGCTAAATTAATTGCATCCTGAGAAATGTCTGTGGCCACGATTTGCGCGTTCGTAAGCTCATGTGCCAGCGATACGCTTATTGCCCCGCTTCCCGTGCCGATTTCTAGGATTCTCAGTTTCCCTGTTTTCATGCTTGAACAAACCTTCAGCACCTCTTCGACAATGATTTCTGTTTCCGGCCGGGGTATGAGGACAGTGTTGTTGACTTCAAATGGAAGCGACCAGAACTCCTTCTTCCCCACAATATAGGCAACCGGCTCTCCATGCCTTCGCCGCTCGATGTGTAGCCGAAATTCCTGAAGTTTATTTTCCGTTAACGATTGTTCGAGATCGATATGAAAACGCGTGCGATCCATCTTCAGGCAAGCGGATAGAAGCACCTCTGCGTCAAGCCTGGGAGTCGCACAACCGGAACTCTTGAGAGCATGTATTGCTTCGTTGAGGGCATTCAAAATATTCATGTCGCCGATTACGTTAAGATCATCCACAAACATCATGGGGCAGGATTATCTAATGGAGTCTTGCAGGGCCTTGGATTGAAAATGCGTCGCTAGGGCATCAATGATCGGCTGAATGTTGCCGTTGAGAAGTGACTCCAGATTGTAGAGCGTCAGGCCGATGCGGTGATCCGTAAGCCTCCCCTGCGGGAAATTATATGTCCTGATACGCTCGCTGCGATCGCCGCTTCCTACCTGGGTCTTTCTTGATTCGGAAATTTCGGCGCTCTGCTTCTGTATCATACTATCGAGAAGCCTGGCTCTCAGCACCTTCAAGGCCTTCGCCTTATTCTTGTGCTGGGATTTCTCATCCTGGCAGGTGACGACGAGGCCTGTAGGCAAATGGGTGATCCTGACGGCGGAATCCGTCGTATTGACACTCTGTCCCCCGTGGCCGCTGGAACGATACACGTCAATCCTCAATTCATTGGGATCAATGTTGACCTCCACATCTTCTGCCTCGGGAAGAATAGCCACAGTAACCGCAGAAGTGTGAATCCGTCCCTGGGATTCTGTAACGGGAACTCGCTGCACGCGATGTACACCGCTTTCGTATTTCAAGACGCTGTATGCACCCTGTCCTTCTATAAGGGCGATGATTTCCTTAAATCCACCCGTGCCGCCCGCCGGATTGCTGCTTATAACATCCACCTTCCATCTGCGCATTTCTGCAAACTGGGCGTACATGCGGAAAAGATCTCCCACGAAGATCCCCGCCTCATCACCGCCTGTGCCGGCCCTGATTTCGAGAAGAACGTTCTTATCATCGTTCGGGTCTTTGGGAAGGAGGAGAAGTTTCAGCTTATTCTCTAGAAGCTCCAAGTGTTCCTTGAGTTGCGGCAGTTCGTCCTTGACTATTTCTTTTAACTCATCGTCATTTTCACGAAAGATGGTCTGGTCTTCTTCGATGCGGTTCTTCGTTTTTTCATATTCCCTGTATGCTTCTACGAGGTCTTGAAGATCGGCATGCTCTTTGGCGTATTTATGGTAGACACTGGGCTTGCTGACCACATCGGGATTACTCAACAACCCTTCCAGGTCTTTATATCTTGTTTCAATATTTTTCAGTCGTTTGAACATAATCTTATCTCACATCTTATAGGATGGAATAATTGGATCAGATTTTTACGATTGAAGCTAATACAAATGACAACACAGGAGTCGCCCTGTCATAAGACAGGCGGGCAACAATGGGCTGGTCAGTGGAAATGTCCCATCGGGGGGAACGGCAGCTAGGCGGAATATATTCCTCTGCAATTTGTATCCTCAATAGACAATTGTCCAGATTCAGGCAGTTTTGCTGCCCTTCTTATTTCCTTCAGTAGCGGCATATTTCTTCTTGAATCGTTCCACCCGGCCGGCCGTATCCACAAGCTTTTGTTTGCCCGTCATAAAGGGATGGCACTGAGAACATATCTCAACTCGTATGTCCTTCTTGGTGGATTGTGTTTCAATTACATTTCCGCACGCGCATGTTATTGTCGTCTTCGCATATTCCGGGTGAATACCTTCCTTCATCGTTTGCTATTATCCTCCTCTACTGCATACTTACAGGCGCAAATTCACGCCTCATAAAATCAATGCTTCTTACTGATTCATGGAATTTAAAAAGGCCTGGTTGGTTTCCGTCTTGCGTATCTTGTCGACAATAAATTCCATTGCCTCTACGGGGTTCATTTCCTGCAGAAGCCTTCTCAAAATCCATATCTTGTTAAGGTTGGTCTTGGGTATCAGGAGTTCTTCTTTTCTTGTGCCGGAGCGAATGAGGTCAAAGGCGGGGAATACCCTTCTATCCGCAATCCTGCGGTCTAGGTGAAGCTCCATATTGCCCGTACCCTTGAATTCTTCAAAAATAACTTCATCCATTCTGCTTCCCGTATCGATGAGGGCCGTCGAGATTATGGTCAGACTGCCGCCATTTTCTATATTTCTCGCCGCGCCGAAGAATCGTTTTGGCTTATGCAGGGCGTTGGAATCAACGCCGCCGGATAAGACCTTCCCGCTTGGCGGAACAACAGTGTTATAAGCCCTGGCGAGTCTGGTGATGCTGTCAAGAAGGATCACCACATCCTTCTTATGTTCGACGAGACGCTTTGCCTTTTCAATGACCATCTCTGCAACCTGTACGTGTCGTGTGGCCGGTTCGTCAAATGTTGACGATATTACTTCTCCATTTACACTGCGTTGCATGTCGGTAACTTCTTCCGGTCGCTCATCAATTAATAGAACCATCAGAATGACTTCTTCGTGGTTTGTTGAAATACTGTGGGCGATATCTTTGAGGAGCACGGTCTTTCCTGCTCTCGGCGGTGAAACAATCAACCCTCTCTGGCCTTTTCCGATGGGGGTGAAAAGATCCATGATCCTTGTCGAAAAATTTTCCGGATCTGCTTCAAGGTTCACCTTCTGCTCCGGGTAGAGGGGCGTGAGATTGTCAAACAGTATTTTGTCCCTGGCAGCTTCGGGACTTTCAAAATTGACCTCATCCACCTTGAGGAGGGCGAAATATTTTTCACCATCTTTAGGTGGTCTGACTTCGCCTGATACCGTATCACCGGTCCTGAGGCTGAATCTGCGGATCTGCGACGGCGAGATGTAGATATCATCAGGACTCGGGAGATAATTGTAATCTACAGCCCTGAGGAAGCCAAAGCTGTCAGGGAGGATCTCCAGCACCCCCGTCCCTGTTATACTCTCGTTTTTTTCGGCCTGAGTTTGCAATATCGCAAAGATCAGATCCTGCCTCCTCATGCCGCTCGCGCCGGCGACGCTCAAATCCTTTGCCATGCTTGTAAGTTCACTGATTGGCAATCTCTTAATTTCTTCGATATTCATAATTAATTCTCTTGTGCGTACCTCTCTATTAGTTTTGAAAAATAACCTCCAAAGCACCCGACTCCCAGTTCAAGCCACAATTATTAAGAAAAAATATGGCAGAATTAACATACAACGAAGTATATAAAGAATAACTTGGATTAGTAATGAGTTGTTAAATTGGGTTCTTCAGACAATCCAAAAGGAAGGACTTTATTTCAGCCTTTCTATGATTTTTACGTAACGTATATCACCTGCTCCCCCATGTCAAGCATTTTTTAAACACCACGTTTTTTATACACTGAAACGAAAAGACCCTTGAACACTTCTTTCTAAGGCGCGAGCATAATGAAGTTGAGCTGTCTACCGGTATTTCCTCCCTCGCCTCTGTGAGAGTAGAACATGTCTCTATGGCAGGAAGTGCAGTAGTTTGCGATGGATATATTTCTATCGGGGACGCCCTTGCCGATTATCTGTAACCTGTTGGCGAGGGAAAGATCAAGCATCCATTTTCTCTGCTCCCTGTCAGAGGACAAAAAAGATTCCCGACCTTTTTGTGTTTTCATGGCGTCAAAAACCGGCTCATCCACCTGATAGCAGCAGGGTCCGATAGCAGGACCGATAGCAGCGATAAGGTCGTCTGTACGGCAGTCGAATCCTGTAATCAGGGCGTCCACTAACTTTGCGGCAATCGTAAGAGCGGTTCCCCGCCAACCTGCATGGGCGACTGCGACGATTCGCTTTACCCTGTCCACAAACAAAATAGGCACACAGTCTGCTGTCTTTATGCCGATGGCAACTCCCGGCTGATCCGTTATGATGGCATCAAATTGAGGCGGTTCAGGAATGAGGAAGTCCGAGAGAGGGCGATCAATAGTGAGAATCTTCTCCCCGTGTACCTGATTGACCACAAAAAACTGTGTAATCTCGAGATTGAATGCCTGGGCGAGAATCTTCCAGTTACAGCGGACATTCTCCTTGCTGTCTCCCTCTTTCTGACTAAGATTGAGGCTGACAAAATGGCCCTCACTAACGCCTCCGCGCCGGGTGCAAAAGGCATGGGTCACGAAATTGCAAGCCGTGAGCGCCGCAGCTTCCACGTACTCTACATGACCTTTTTTTGAAAAAATAAACATTAGCTTATTGGTTGCAACAATGAGTTTCACGGCGAAGGCAGCATCTTTACCGTGGGCCCATTTATCCGTCTATCTATCAATTCTAACGGGATTTAAATCTGAACCCTTTTTCGTTGAAGAGCTTTGTGCAGGCGCCAACTACTTCCGGATCATAGAGAACACCACTGTATTGGGAAATTTCCTTCAAAGCATTATCTACACCCGATGCAGGCCTGTAAGGCCGATGCCTGCATATCGCTTCGACAACATCGGCCACTCCCAGGATCTTCGCCTCCAGAATGATATCTTCTCCCTTGATGCCTTGAGGATAGCCGGTGCCGTTTATCCGCTCATGATGCTGATAGACTATGAGGGCAACAGGTCTGTAAAAATCTATGTCCTTCAACATCTGGTAACCTATTTCAGGATGAGTTTTTACAAGACTATATTCGACGTCATTGAGCTTACGGGGTTGCCCGAGGATTTCCGTCGGTATGGATATCTTTCCCACATCATGGATTAAGCCGGCCATACCGATGCCGTCAATAATGTCCCCCGATAAATTCATTTCCGCTGCAATAGAACGGGCAAGGTCGGTAACCCTCCTCTGATGTCCGGACATATATGGATCCCGTGTTTCTACAACCATTACTATGACATCAATGATAAAGCCTGTTGCCTTTTTCAGATTTTCCAAACTCCGTGAGAGGGCCTCCTTCGCCTGCATGCGCTCAGCATCTGATTTTTCAAGTTCCGCGATACGGCAACTCAAATCATTGATCTCTCTTATCAGTGCTTCTTTTGTCTTTTCCTGGTCTTTCATATTGGCACTTTTCCTATGAGGATTAGGTGATGATATTTTCAGCCGGCTACTTCAAGTAATTCGTCCTGTTTTCGAGAAAGTCTCTGTAAATCTTATAGTGCTCCGTCTCCTCGTACAGTATTGGTCTCACAGGACTGTAATCGAAACTGTATATCAATGCGCGAGGACACGCAAGCAGTATCGGGGAATGGGTGGCGATAATGAATTGGGCGTGATACCTGGCACTCGTCCCCGTCAATAGTTCAAGCAGTGCAAGCTGACTGCGGGGAGAGAGCGCTGTTTCAGGCTCGTCCAACAGATAGAGCCCTTTGATTTGATAACGTGATCTGAAAAACGACATGAGAGATTCGCCATGAGACTGGGTGATCAGGGATTTACCGCCGAAATACTCAAGTTGGCCGGGGTCCGCCGATGCCCACTCGTCGAGTATTTCGGTAAAGTGATGAAAGATGTCGGAACCGAAAAAGGAGCCTGGCACCTTGCCATTTGACCATTCAATTGACAGGTTATCGCAGAATTTATTCTCATATGGGTTATTATTATAGCGGGTTCTTTCCGCCTCTTGCCATATGTGAATGCCACATGAACCGGCCAGTGCCTGTAATAAGGTTGATTTGCCTGATCCGTTTTCACCCGCAAAAAAAGTAACCGGAGCATTGAATGTTATACACCGCGTCTTCTGAAAGACGGGCAGATTGAAGGGGTAATAGTCGTAGGTCGGATATTTTGACTGATCGATGGTAATGCTCGTAAGATGCATGGATTATGCCTGCACATATCTCCTCAGGAAATCCGATATGTCTGCCATGTCATACGGCAGGGGAGATGAAAATATCATATCCTCGCTGGAAACGGGATGAACAAACCCGATCTTTGCCGCATGAAGGGCCTGCCGTTTCATTGTTTTAAGCTTTGATCTCACAAAGGTATTGTGAACGGCATCTGCCCGCTTGGGGTTGCCGTAGACGCTATCGCCGACCACAGGAAGACCCAGAGCACTCAGGTGAACCCTGATTTGGTGCGTTCTTCCCGTCATGATGTTCACGTCCAACATTGTCGCCACGCCGAACCGTTCATGCACCTTCCAAGTCGTAAGTGCCTCTTTGCTGCGCCGGCTTCTCGTAGACATCTTCTTCCGATCAACCGGATGCCTCCCCACAGGCAAGTCTATTGCGCCTTCATCTTCCTTTGGATTGCCATATACGAGAGCCATGTAATTTTTTTTAACTTCGTGCCGCTTGAACTGATCGGCCAGACCTTGGTGCGCCTCATCCGATTTGGCCACAACCAGCAATCCCGAAGTTCCTTTGTCAAGACGATGGACGACTCCCGGTCGCAGGATGCCGCCTATGCCGGAAAGGGTCTGGCAATGGTGAAGGACGGCATTCACCATTGTATCCTGAAAGTGACCCGCCGCCGGGTGAACAACCATACCCGCCGGTTTATCAACCACCAGGATATGCTGATCTTCGTAAACGATGGATAGGGGAAGGTCTTGCGGTAAAGCACGGCAGGCTACTGGTTCCCTCTTATCAATCTCCACAATATCTCCGGGCCTTAACCGGTGACTCACCTTGCTGTGGAATCTGTTCACCCGGACGAGTCCGTCATCTATGGACTTCTTGACCTGTGAGCGGGATAAACCTAAATCCTGAAGGGAAAGATAGATGTCAAGCCTCAACCCCGCTTCATGAGAAGCAACGATGAATTCATCGCTTTTTCGTTCCTGAGAATCCATCGGTTTATCCTTCATGATGAGGTGATTTTTTTCAGCCCGTCCCTTATATATGTGAATTCTTCCTCCTGTATGGTTCTCATGTCAAAGAGAACCTCATCATCGGCAATGCGTGCTATTATTGGAACATCGAGTCTCCTTAAGCGTTCTTCAAGGTTACTCGGCGACATGTGCGCTGATAGTATACTGAGGAGCATTGTGGGAATCTCGTGGGCGGGAAGGGACCCTCCTCCCGACATGGAAAACCCTTTTTTCACGGAGATGGCAAGCCCGTCAAAATGCTCTTTTCTCAACATAGACTGAAGTTTCCTGGCCCGCTTGGTGACATCCGCGAGCCTTTCCGTCAATGCCAGAAGAACCCTGAGACGCTTTATGGCCATTTCCGGTTGCAGATACTGCATCAATGTTGCCTCTAACGCGGCCAGGGTCAATTTGTCGATGCGAAGCGCCCTGTTGAGGGGATTCTTCTTGATTTTCTGCAGGATGTTTTTCTGTCCGAGAATGACGCCTGCCTGGGGGCCTCCTAAAAGTTTATCGCCGCTGAAGGTGACTACGCCAACGCCTGTTGCCAGTACATCGCGGACCGTGGGCTCTCTCTCCAAGCCGTAACGATCCAGCTCTGCGAAACAACCACTGCCTAGATCATATATCACAGGTATGCCGCAGTTTTTTCCTAGGGCGACAAGTGAGGCGAGATCTGTATCTTCTGTAAAGCCGATAATCCTGAAATTACTCGTGTGGACCTTCAGGATAAGCGCCGTTTCCGGGCCAATGGCCTTTTCATAATCTCTAAGGCGGGTTCTGTTGGTCGTTCCCACCTCATAAAGACATGCCCCGCTTTTTTCCATGACATCCGGTATGCGGAATTCACCTCCGATTTCAACAAGTTCTCCCCTCGACACAATAACCTGCTTCCCCTCCGCAAGGGTGTTGAGAGCAAGCAGAACGGCAGCGGCATTGTTATTGACGACTAAGGCATCTTCCGCACCGGATAGCTCGCAAAGAATCTTTTGCACATGGTCATAACGGAGGCCTCTCTCCCCTTTCGCAAGGTCATATTCGAGATTCGAATATCCTCCGGCTATTTCCATGAGCCTCTGCAGCGCATCGGCGCACAAGGGCGCTCTGCCCAGGTTGGTGTGCAAAATTACGCCTGTTGCATTTACGACTTTGCGAAGTCTGTACTGATGAAGCCCATCTATGATTTGCATGACTTTATCAACGACCTCTCCCGCCGTGGGCAGGCGCATGTCTTTTGCATCCTTCTCCATATTCAGGATCTCCTGCCTCAGTTCTTCCACTACAGATCTGCAGATGGACTTCACGACATACTTTGGGGTTCCTGCAGATGCCTCCTTTTTTTCAAGAAAGAGTATTATCTCGTCAATCTTGGGCAGGCCCCTCAATAATGTCATCCTGTGGTCATCAAGCTCTTGTTTTGTCATTTGACGATGCGGGGAAAATGATTTCTTGTTAATATAATACTATCTTGACCGGCAAAAATCACGAAAGTTATTAACTGCGATAAAAAACTCCCTCATCATGATCACCCAGAGATAGCATCCCCGCTTTGTCAAGTGAAGACAGGATGAGCGATACTGTAAAGCACCTGCAAGGACAAAAGCAAGAATATTAAACCAGAGAGCCCGATAAAAAATACCGCCGTACTTTGCCTGTGATGCCGGTATATCCATATTCATGCCGAAGAGTTTCATGAGGAAATCATATTGCAACTGATCCTTTAGCCGGAAGGATCGCGAAGCCATAATAGGTATTTCACCGCGGTTGACCTGTGAGATGTATTCCGCAATATTAAAGGTATTAGCATAGCATATACCGTTCAAATAGCCGATAGACCCGCTACCGATACCGGCGTATTCATCATAGTCGACAATATATTCATCTATCATGGCAGCATTTTTTGAAAAGCACCACGCGGACGAGTGACGGTATGCCGGTATCAGCCGTTCCGTAATCCGCCGATAAAATTGTTCCTCTTTTGCGTAATCGACATGCCCGAACCTTTCACCGACTGTCTTACGGGTGGAATCTGAAACCATGAGGGGGTAGTAAGTAATCTGGTCAATCCCTATACCCATGAGAATGTCCAGATCCCTCTCCAACATGGTCATGGTCTGCGAAGGGAAATTGAAAATCATGTCCGCATTGAGAGTGTCAAACTGCCTTAGGTTCTGCGACAGCCTTTGAGTAATAACTTCGCTACTTCCGTACTTGTCATATCTATCCATATCCCGAAGCAGTTGATCGTCAAAGCTTTGGACTCCTACGGAAAGCCGGTTTATTCCGGCGCGCTTGAGAGCAGAGATAGTTTCATCTGTCAGATGGTTCGGGTTTGTCTCTACCGATATCTGCTGAATGGAGAAACATTGCCGTGCAAACTTTAGAGTTTCCTCAAGCTCTTCTACGAGGATGGTCGGGGTTCCTCCTCCCACATAGATGCCGCTGAAATCATAGCCCTTACTCTTATAGAGCATGATCTCCTTCCTTAAGGCATTGAAGTAATCGCGACAAAGGGCGCTGTCAAAGACGACGCGGTGGAAAGAACAGTAAGGACATAGCCTTTCGCAGAAAGGGACGTGGACGTACAGGAGAGGCATTTTCTTTAAGCTGCCGGAATCTGTGACTGGTGACCCTCTATTTTCAAATTTCATCAGTCTGGCAAATTCCTGCCTTGCCTTCTTTGTCACGATTGCATTTATCAAGATTGCACTCTCACTTCTGTTGTTATTATCAATGGTTCCCAAGTCTCTCTAGTGGACAAAAATTAGCAGACATCCGTAAAATTATCAAGGGTATTTGAAGATCGCAAGAGACTTGAAATAATGGTTTTGGGATGCTATATAAAACCTGAGCAACTTGCGACGAGGAAAGTGATGCCTGAGGTAAGAGTTTTCACACTGTGGAAGGATGGGAAGATTAATGAAGAGGAAACCCTTGTCTTGAGAAAGATATGTGAGGACATACAGGTTCCCTTTGATGAAGAAAGAAAAAAAGAGATTAGGATCCTTGTCGATGCCTTCCTTTCCATGGATGATGCTGCAGGTTTGGCGGCTCCGCAGATAGGCATAAGTAAAAAAATAATTATCTTCAGAAACAAAGGATTCAATGAAAAGGGCTGGTCAAAGAGCGAGAACGATTACGAGCTCTTGATCAACCCCCGTATTACTCAAGCCCGTGGTGAGATGGTGACCATGAGTGAGGGATGTCTCTCATGCCCGGAAATCCAGGTCGAAATCAGCAGATTCCCTGAGATCAAAGTTAAGGCGTTTGATATAAGCGGACGAAAAATAAACAGGCGGTATACAGATTACGTTGCCCGTGTCGCACAGCATGAAATCGACCACCTTGCAGGTAAGTTGATCATCGATTGTGAAGGCCCACTATACATTCCGAAACAAAAACAAGAGTTCTTCGAAAGGACTTTTGAAAAGATGAAAGTGGTTACAGGTGACGGGACTTCCCGAAATATCTGATATTGCCATTTCTTTGTCCGTGTTGCACAGTCTGTTTCTCCTGCGTATAAAAGGAACCGTGGCAATTTTTTTTATGTCTTGAAATACAGCGTGGCCTATGTTACTTATTTTGCTATTGGGCGAGCCGGGAAGCATATAGGAAAAGCTACTCTATCATCTGCCGACAGTATCCTATTGAATCGGCATGGACAATCTGCAAGAATGGCAATAATATCGTTGTAAGACTTACGGTTTTCAAGAGAACAGGCATTTTTCTTCTCGTAATCTGGTCCCTCATTTACTGCAAGTACTGGTATTAAATCATAAACAGGCTCTTTCATTGAACCGGCTTGACGGACAGGACTTGCGCCCCACAAACCTTTCCGCCGCCCGGAGGAGAACCGTCAATGAAGAAAACCCCACTCTATGACCGTCACGTCGCGCTTGGTGCAAAGATAATTGATTTCGGCGGCTGGGCCATGCCTGTTCAATACAGCAACGTGATTGAAGAGCACCACGCAACCAGAACGAAGGCGGGGCTATTTGACATCTGCCATATGGGAGAGATTGAGGTCAAAGGACCTCAGGCTTTTGATCTCCTGCAATGGGTATTGAGCAGAAATATAGAAGGACAGGCCATAGGGCAGATCAAGCTGAGCGTCATGACGAATGAAAACGGCGGCATCATCGATGATGTAACTGTGTATCGCTTGGGAGAGGGGCATTATCTGGTTGTTACGAATGCCGGGACGAAGGACAAGGATCTTTCGTGGATCGAGACGCAGAGAAAAGTACGGGGTTTATCCGGCGTGGAGGTTATTGACAATAGCGATCGAACAGGCAAGATAGACCTGCAGGGACCCCTGTCGCAGGAGATTCTTCAGAACCTTACGTCAGATAATCTGGCGTCTTTGACTTTCTACCATGCCAATGATACGAAGGTTATGAAAATACCGGCTCTCGTGTCACGCAGCGGTTACACCGGTGAGGACGGCTTCGAGATATATACGGAAAGCCGGAGAATAGGAGAAATCTGGGATAAACTCCTGGAGATCGGGATGGATCTCGGGCTTAAGCCTGTTGGATTAGGCGCACGGGACACCCTGCGACTCGAAGCGGGGATGATGTTATACGGGAACGACATGGACGAGGCGATTACGCCATTGGAGGTCGTTTACGAATGGGTGACAAATCTGGAGAAAGATTTTGTCGGGAGTTCTGCTTTGAAGCGGCTGAAAGAAAAAGGCTTAGTGAGAAAACTGGCCGGCTTCGAGATGGAAGATAGAGGAATAGCAAGGCACGGGTACAAAGTCTTCAAGGATGCGACTGAAGTGGGCGTTGTGACATCGGGGACATATACTCCTACCTTGCAGAAGGCGGTGGGACTGGCTTTTGTGCCAGTGCCATACAGCAGGCCAGGCACGGATATTTTCATCCAGATCCGTGATCACCATGCAAGAGCGCGGATTGTGGAATTGCCTTTCTACAGGAGGCAGAAATGATGTTTTGGGAATATGCGACAAACCGTGTTGAAGGCATAGAGAGATAAATTGAAGGGGAAGAACAATGTCAAAGCCAAATCCAGCAGACAGGAAGTATTCAAAGGAACACGAATGGGCATTGGATAACGGAGACGGAACTGTCAGGATGGGTATTACGGATCACGCTCAGGAACTGCTTACTGATATCGTCTTTGTGGAGCTCCCGGCAATAGGGAAGAAAGTCAGGCAAATGGAACCAGTGGCCGTGGTGGAATCCGTAAAGTCTGTTTCTGACGTCTTCGCGCCCGTGAGCGGCGAAATTATAGAAATCAATAAGGAACTGGAGGAGCATCCGGAACTTGTAAATCAGGATGCCTTTGGAAAAGGCTGGATAGCTAAACTTAAAATGGATGCCCCGGCTGAATTGAATAACCTCATGGATGCAGCAAGCTACACGGAGATGATCAAAGAAGAGAAGCACTAATCTTCCGTTTAATTGCGCCCCGGGCGCGGCAATCCCATCGTAACGATTGATTCAACAAAGCCCTGTGACGTCAGGTAACTCGAAGCAGGCCGGAGAAAGGATCGCAATATGGACTATGTTCCGCACACCCCGGAAGATCAAAGACAGATGACGGAGATTATCGGCATCAAAACGGTTGATGAATTGTTTTCCGATATTCCCGAAAAATATAAGTTAAAGGGACTCCTCGACCTGCCTCCCGGCCTCTCCGAGCAAGAGGTTACGGCGCTGATAAAGGGCATTAGTATCCGAAACGCTGTTCCCCCGATTACCCTCATGGGGGCAGGGGTTTACAACCATTATATCCCGGCCGTTGTGGACCATATCATTTCGCGCGCCGAGTTCTACACGGCTTATACCCCTTACCAGGCGGAGATCAGCCAGGGAATACTCCAGGCCATCTATGAATACCAGACCATGATAGCGAGGGTCACGGGTATGCAGGTCGCTAATGCTTCCATGTATGACGGCGCGTCGGCCATGGCGGAAGCAGCGGGACTTGCTACCAAGACCTTAAGCAGGGAGAAAATTGTCATTGTCCGTTCCGTACATCCTGAGTACCGGCAGGTCGTCGGGACATATGCCTGGGCGAATGGATACGAGGTTGTTGAAATTCCTTATGGCAAATCAGGGCAGCTTGACAGGGATGCCCTATCCAATGCTATGGACGATCGGACAGCAGCGGTCTTGGTTCAGAGCCCCAACTTTTTTGGCGTAATCGAGGATATTGCCGCAATCGAGCCGACAGTGCATGCAACGGGAGCACTTCTTGTCTCAGCATTCACGGAAGCAACGTCTTTGGGTATTCTTAAGCCCGCAGGTGAAATGGGAGCGGATTTCGTGGTGGGAGAAGGGCAGGGCTTCGGAAACCCAATGAACTATGGAGGTCCCTATCTCGGGATTTTTGCCAGCACGGACAAATTCTTGAGGAAGATTCCCGGTCGGCTTGCCGGAGCCACAGTGGACAAAGAGGGCAAGAGAGGTTTTGTCCTGACACTTCAAACGCGGGAACAGCACATCAGGCGGGAAAGGGCTACTTCGAATATCTGTTCCAATGAAGCCCTCTGTGCCCTAGCTGCTGCTGTCTATCTCGTCAGTCTCGGGAAGAACCTCAAAAAATTAGCAGAGCTCAACGTACGAAAAACTCATTATCTGAAGCGGCGGCTTTCGGAACTCGAAGGCTGGGATGCGGTCTTCACAGATCCTGTTTACAATGAATTCGTCATTCGCTGTCCTGATCCGAAGATGATCAATCGGAAACTCGAAGCCGCAGGCATCACAGGCGCATATGACCTCGAAAATGATTATCCTGAGCTCGGAAACTCCCTTCTTTTCTGCGCCACGGAGGTGCTTACCAGAGAAGACATCGACAGAGTAGTTTCCATTGTTGCTTAATAATATAAGCCGGAGGTAATTCATGGAACTCATATTTGAAAAGAGCAGGCCGGGAAGAATAGCCACAAGCATTCCGAAATCGGATGTGCCCGAGGTGGCGATTACAGATATTATCAACAAGAACCTGCTTAGGGATGATGTGGACCTTCCGGAGGTTGCGGAAGTGGATCTCATCCGTCATTATACACAATTATCGAAACGGAATTTTGGTGTTGATGTGGGCTTCTATCCTCTCGGCTCGTGCACCATGAAATACAATCCCAAGATCAATGAGGAAGTTTCTCGTCTGCCTGGATTTACAAGCCTCCATCCTTATTCCCCGGTTAAATTTTCCCAAGGCTCACTTCAGATCATGTATGAACTCAGACAGTATTTGAGCGAGATATTCGGTATGGCAGATTTTGCCCTCCAGCCTGCCGCGGGAGCGCATGGCGAACTCACCGGCGTCATGGTCATCAAAAAATATTTTGAGAAAAAAGGGCAGAAGCGCTCTAAGATTCTGATCCCGGATACGGCCCACGGAACGAACCCGGCCTCGGGCGCATTGTGCGGCTATAGTATTGTCACCTTGCGGTCAAATGCCGAAGGAGGCGTCGACATCGACCATCTTCGGGAACTGATGACGAAGGAGGTGGCGGGACTGATGATCACGAACCCTAACACCCTCGGTCTTTTTGAGAGAAATATTGAACAGGTTTCTGAGATTGTTCACGGAAGGGGTGGGATACTGTACTGCGACGGCGCCAATGCCAATGCCTTTATGGGAGTCACAAAGCCGGGCGACCTCGGCATTGATGTGATTCAGCTCAATCTCCACAAGACGTTCTCGACGCCGCATGGTTGTGGCGGCCCCGGGAGCGGTCCCGTGGGAGTCAGAAGAGATCTGGTTCGGTATCTACCCTTGCCGCGTGTGATAAAGAAAAGGAGGAGGTATGACTGGAAGCATGACTTTCCAGACAGTATCGGCCGAGTAAGGGCATTTTATGGAAACTTTAATGTGATGGTAAAAGCCTACACATATATCAGGACTCTCGGGCCTGACGGCTTAAAGAGGGTAAGTGAAACCGCCGTGCTCAATGCAAATTACGTGAGGGAGCGATTAAGAGCTGCTTATGATCTTCCCTATGACCGGATCTGTATGCACGAATGCGTCTTTTCCGGAAAGCGGCAGGTCAAGGAGAGCGGCGTCCACACCTCGGATATTGCCAAGCGTCTCCTCGATTATGGCTATCATCCGCCGACGATATACTTTCCCCTCGTCGTGCCCGAGGCCATTATGATCGAACCCACTGAGACGGAGAGCAAGGAGACCCTTGATGTCTTCTGCGATACCATGATTGCCATTGCCAAGGAGGCGAAGGAAAATCCTGAGCTGGTAAAATCAGCGCCCCTTACAACTGCCGTAAGTCGTCTCGATGAGGTCAAGGCGGCCAGGGAGCCTGACGTATGCTGGGGAAAAGCTTAAGCGAGGGACGAAACCTACGTTGATATAATAAGGGAAGGAAGAGAAATGGAAAGGGATAAGCTCATCAGAAAACTCAAGACAGTCAAGAATCCCAGAGAAAGAGACAGGATCATATGGGCTCTTGCAGGCAAGGAAAAAAATGCCTTAGAAGAAAGGTCGGCGCAGGCGCAGCCAGGCAAGACTAATTCGACTCCTGTCCAGGGACAGGTATCGGGACTACCCAAACTTCCCATAGATGCACGTAAACTGGTCAGCTATCTCGCTCCTGTCATCTTCCTCTTTTTCGGTCTTATTAATCTGGTGCAGGCAATAGCACGTTTTATCGAAACGGGACGGATTGAGACTGCCTTTCCGCAGCTCATCATGGGCATCATGTTTTTCATCTTCGGTTTTTTCAGTATCGCCAAGGCAAAAAAAAGGGCTCAGGGTGTGAATGCAGATAAAAAGGAAGCCTGAATGGTTGAAGGTGAAACTTCCAGCCTCGCATGAATTCCAACATGTGAAAGAGATCATATCGCAATTTGACCTCCACTCCATCTGCCAGGAGGCGCATTGCCCCAATGTCACCGAATGTTTTCATTCCGGAACGGCCACGTTTTTAATTCTTGGGAATATCTGCACGAGAGACTGCCTCTACTGCAACGTCCGGCACGGGACGCCCGAGGGATTGGATAAGATGGAACCGGAGCGTCTCACCCAGGCGGTCAAAGAGCTGGGACTCCGGTATATCGTTATCACATCGGTCACGAGGGATGACCTCTCCGATGGAGGGGCGGGGATATTTGCCCATTGCGTGGAAATGCTATATCAGGAAGTGCCGGGATGCAGGGTGGAAGTGCTTATTCCGGACCTGCGTGGAAATTGGGATGCCCTCGAACGCATAGTCAAGAGCAGACCCTGTGTGATAAACCACAATATGGAAGTCGTTCCCGCTTTTTTCAGCCACATCAGACCGCAGGGGAATTATCAGCTGTCTCTCGAAATGCTCCATCGGATAAGCGAATACGGCAAGAAGGAGATTGTCGTCAAGTCGGGATTCATGGTAGGCTTCGGAGAGAGCTGGAGTGATATTGTGGCGTTGCTTCATGACCTGGCTCGAGTTAACTGTGAAACGCTGACTATCGGCCAGTACCAGCAGCCGTCACGAAATCACTGGCCTGTCATGAAATATTACCACCCGGATGAATTTGAAGCTATGAAAGGGATGGCGCACGAACTGGGGGTGAAGCGTGTTGAAGCAGGCCCCCTGGTTCGCAGTTCCTACCGTGCAGCAATGATCTCTTAACTTGAATCGGGAAAGGCATCATCGTGGCTGAAACATATGATCTTGTAATTATCGGAGCGGGTCCCGGAGGCCATGCGGCGGCGGAACATGCTGCCAAATGGGGAGCCAGGGTTACCGTCATTGAGAAAAATCAATGGGGCGGCACGTGCACTCACCGGGGCTGCATTCCGACAAAGGCGCTTTTAGCTTGCAGCAGACAGTTCATGAACTTGAAAAAATTAAAGCGTCTCGGCATTTCCGCGGGTGAGGCCAGGGCGGACTTTGCCGCGATCAAACGCCATCAGCGACAGATGGTGACCCTTTCTGCCAAGGGTGTGGAGCAATCTCTTGAGGATGCAGGCGTGGGTATGAAAGCCGGAGAGGGTCATATTATTTCTTCTCGGGAGGTGGAATGGATATCACTCCGGGGAGAGAAGCATCACCTGACTACCGATAATATCATTATCGCCTGGGGTTCAGAGCCCCTCATGCCGCATGGTTTCGAGACGTCTGACAGAATTTTGACATCCGACGACTTTCTCGCGCTGGAGACTCTGCCGGATACCGTCATCATTGTTGGGGGTGGCTTTATTGGGATTGAAATTGCCACATTCCTGGCTGAGCTTGGAGTCAATGTGACCATCGTTGAACTCTTGGATGGGCTCCTCCCTCATGAGGATAGAGAAGCCGACGATTTGATAAGGCGTGATCTCATCCGCCTCGGTGTTGCCATTCACACGTCAACGCGGATGGATGTAATCTCAGAGACATCAAACGGCGTTTTGCTGAAAGCAGATCAATATGCAAAGCCACTTGAACTGACCGCTGATTGTGTCCTTATGTGCACAGGCAGGAAACCGCTTTTGCATACGGAAGAATTGAATCGATGCGGTATCTTATATGATCAGAAGGGTATATATGTCGATGACCACCAGATGACCAATGTGCGGGGCATCTATGCCGTCGGCGATGTGACCGGAGGCATCATGCTTGCGCATAGGGCTATGCAGCAGGGCAGGTCGGTTGCAAGCCACCTCTATGGCGACCGCTCGATTACATACTGGGATGACGCAGTACCTTGCGTGGTATATACGCACCCGAATGTGGCCCGCGTCGGACTCACGGAAAAGCGGGCAGGAGAACTGGGGTTAAAGGTGGAGATAAAGAGGGTCGAATATGGGGCAAATATCATGGCGAGGACAGAACTCAAAGGGAGCGGGTTCATAAAGGCGGTCTTTTGCGGTGATCGCCTGATTGGAGTAACGATCGTTGGAGACGACGCAGGTGAACTGATCGCTTCCATGAGCTTGGCCGTGGCAAACCGCTTGGGGAAAAAGGAATTGAAAAACTGGATTATCCCTCACCCGAGTCTCAGTGAAATATTGCAGGTGCTCTGAAGATTCCCTCTCAGTAACGGTTATTGTAATTCTTATACTGATGTTTCGAAGATATGATCCGCTTGATCGGAAACCCTGCAAAAACTAGTGTGAATGATATGTTCAAATGTTAAACTTGTGAGGAATTGGCAACGATCAGAAAGATATTAAGGGAAAGCGGCATGAAATGGTGCATTTTTGTCAATAGAAGGTGTTATGGAGATGATTGCACGGGCTGGATAAGAGAAAATTGTTTTGTCTATCTATTGTTGCCAGTCACCGATTGCTATAAACATATACAAACTGAATTAGATTGGTCAAAATTTGAACCGTCAAAAACCACTGAAGAGAATTTGTCTGAAAGAGGTGACCATCAATTGACTTTTTTCGATGAACTTGAAAAGTTGATTATTCAGAAACACTCTTAATATAAGAATCTGTAATAAATGAAATTCCTGTTAGTGAGAATTTCCGATAATATAATCTTGTAAATCATAATCCGATAAACTTGGGCAAGTCACGGCTGCCTTCCTTCTCCGCCGGGCATAAGACATGTAACTTTTCGATACTCACCTATCCATACCCTTTCATGATCTAGTCGTGGCGAATGCAAAAGCAGACATCCCTCATGACAGTTGTCATGTAGAGAAATATGATGGTTTTTAATGTTGTTTCCTGATACATATATCACGAGTGATTATCTGACGGCAGGGAAGAGAAAATGCTGTACTGTCTGTTGACTGCCTGTAAAAAAACAAGTGAATCGGAAAGGGAGGAGAAGATATGGGATCGAGAAATAAGGAGGCGCAAGAGAGGCAAAAGGCGTATTTTGAACGAGGGCTAGAGAAACGCCTCTCTTTCCTGTCTAAAAAGGGGATTGAGTCTCCTGCGGTCGATAAAGATGCTCTCGTTAAAAAAATGCGGGCGAATATTAGGGCCATAAATGACAGACTGAAAGCGATCGTCGCCAATGAAAGAAGGACGGAAGAGCTGGCGAAAATGAAGGCGGAAAAGAAGGCTTCCTCGGCCGTGCAGAAGGATCAGGCAGAAAAGAAAGAGAAATCAGCGAAGGCAGCTCCCCCAGAGGGCAAGGAAAAGAAGAGAAAGAAAGAAAAGGAAACAGGACAGGAGCAGAAAAAGGAGCAGAAGCCGGAGAAGAAAAAAGTGAAGGAAAAGGCGCAGGAGAAAGTGCCTGAGAAGGAGGAATAATAATTCTAAAGATCCATATGACGATTGATGGAGGACAACCTGGAATTAACATAGGCTGCGGCTTGTTCACCAGCGAGGAAGCCCGTTGAGAAGGCGGCCTGGAGATTGTAACCTCCAGTATCGGCGTCAATGTCTATCACTTCGCCGCAGAAGTAGAGGCCCTTTAGCTTGCGCGATGCCATTGTTTGCGGATCAATTTCTTTCAGGGATATGCCTCCGGCTGTGACAATGGCCGATGACATCGGAAGAGGCTGTTTGATATTAAAGCGAAGAGATTTCAGATAATCGAGGAGTCTCTCACGTTCTTGAGCATTGAGCTGGCAACCGGGCTTATCCGGCGGGATGTCTGTCATTGAAACAAGCGGATCGACCATTTTGGCGGGAACGAGTCCTGACACGATATTTCGGAATGCTTTTTTGCTGAATCGGTCAAAATCCCGCTGGAGGCGCTTACGGAGGTCTCTTCTGTCAAGCGCCGCCTTGAGATCTATGGAAATACTTACCGGTCCCCGCTCGAGGGCTTCGACAATGGCCAGGCTCATGAGCAGTGTAATTGGCCCCCCGATGCCGAAATGGGTGATCATCATTTCTCCCATGCGACTTTCGATAACGGGCGGGTGTGGTTGCCTGTTTTCTGAGCCGCGGCCCGTGTCACGGTTTGGAACAAGAGATGGATCAATTTCACCGGCTCGGCACTGGAATGCCGTAAGACGGACATTCCTGAGGCTCACTCCCTGCAAGGACTTTGCGAGAGGTATCTCCTCGACAACAAGGGGCACTAATGAAGGGCGGAGTTTAGCTATGGTGTGGCCGAGGGCGGCAGCCATAGTATAGCCATCCCCCGTAGAACCTGTTGCGGGATAGGTAGCACCACCCGTAGCCAGGATGACGGCGTCTGCCCGGAATCTGCCGTCTGCCGTCATCACGCCTGTTACCTGTTTGTTGCGGGCTTGAATGCCTGTAACTCGCGTGTGCCTGCATATTTCCACATCTTGATCAATTAGATATTTCTCGAAAGCGTTGACAACATCTTCGGCACTGTCAGAAACCGGAAAGACCCTCCCGCCCCTCTCAATCTTTGTTTCCACACGATAGCGACTCAAGAAGGCGATGAGATCTTCGCGAAAGAAGTGATGAAATGCCCTGTAGAGGAAACGGCCGTTTTGCCCATACATGGAAATGAAATGATCCAGATCCTTGGCATTTGTCAGGTTGCAGCGCGTCTTTCCGCTCACAAGTATCTTCTGGCCAAGTTTTCCGGATCTTTCGAGGAGGGTGACATGTGCACCCATTTCCGCGGCTCTCCCTGCGGCCATCATACCGCTTGCTCCGCCGCCAATGACTATTATGCCTCCTTCCTGACGTATAAATTTTTGTGTTTCCATGACTACCCGTTATATTTTATCGCTAGTGCCTGTTCTTATGTCCCGTCTCTCTCGGGTGGGCATAGTATTTAAGTATGCCTTGCCAGCGGTAACATGAAAAGAAATGAGGGGTCAAGGCAAATCCTAAAACTTGGGCACCTCACACTTGTGTTAAAAAAAACCTTGTGTTATGAAGCAAAAACATGTGTTTCCCGCCGCTTGCTTCGGGCTTTCGAGCGATGGAAAGAATCTGTGCGAAGTTATTTCCATAATAGCAAACGGTCAAAATGGAGGAGCGTCATTTGGTGAAAAATTTGCCCTTCCTGTGGACGATGACAACAAAAATTATTCTCCGGGTGCGTCCCGATGTTCATCATCACCTGGGGGAGTGGAAAAAAAGAGCTGAAGAGATTCCTGACCCGGAGCTCCGCAAACAGGCTCTCACGAGCATTGAGACAAAGACATTCCACTGTGAAGGTGGTTCCATTTACGCCTTATTAGCAGGTGATCGCTACCACGAAGCGGTACGATTCATTGTTGCTTATCAGACCATCAGCGACTATCTTGACAATTTATGTGATCGCAGCACGTCCGTTGATCCGGAGGATTTTCGTGCACTTCACGAATCAATGCCTCATGCTCTATCCCCTGACGTATCCGGTGAGGCGTATTACCGTCTCCGAAATGAAAAGGATGATGGCGGCTACCTGCTCTCTCTTGTTGCGACATGTCAGGAAATTCTCAAGAAATTGCCGACATATCATCTAATCGCACCGGCCCTTCTCGAACTTGCCGGCTATTATTGCGAACTGCAGGTCCACAAGCATGTAAGGATCGAAGAACGTGTGCCCCGTCTCGCAGCGTGGTTTGACAAGTACAAGGGCTATTTGCCGGAGATGAGTTGGTATGAATTTGCGGCATGCGCTGGTTCCACACTTGGCATCTTCTGTCTTGTCGCCCATGCTTTTCGTGAAGATTGTTCGGCGGAACTGGCAGAACATATCAAAGATGCATATTTCCCGTGGGTGCAGGGATTACATATACTGCTTGATTATCTGATCGATCAGGAGGAGGATCGCGCCGGTGGCGATTTAAATTTCTGTTCATACTATCCTGACAGCAATATAATGACCAAGAGGCTAATGCATTTTTATAAACAGGCAGACCAAAGTATCTCCCGCCTGCCCAACGCACGCTTCCATCACATGATTAATCGCGGTTTGCTCGGCATGTATCTTGCCGATAAGAAAGTGGATCAACAGAAAGACGTGAGAAAAATTGCAAAAAAGATGATTCGTCAGGGCGGACTGGTCACCCTTTTTTTCTTTTTGCACTGTTGGGTGTATAGACGCATAAGAAAGTAATGAGAAAGTTACAGAAAGATATTTTATAGAGTTTCATTTCTGGTCCGGCGCTGATAGTATTATCTGAGACGATAGGACATGGTTTTGGCTTCCAAGAAAACTGTCTTCATTGTTAATCCGCATGCAGGTAATGGCTCAACAGGCAGGCAGTGGCCGCGCATTCAGGCTATGGCGCGTGAACGTCTGGGCTATTTTACATCGTATCTTACCGCAAAACCGGAAGATGCCGCGAGGATCGCCAGAATGAAGCTCATTGAAGGGGCTGAATTGATCGTTTGCGTGGGCGGTGATGGCACCCTTAATGAAGTGATAAATGGATTCATGGATGAAGGCGGACCGATTCGGCATGACACTCTGCTGGGGTTAGTACCAAACGGAACGGGATGTGATTTCATTAAGACTGTGCCTATTCCTGCAGGGATCGAACAATCACTCGATGCGATTAGAGAAGGATGTGTGAAGGTCATTGACGTGGGTCGGCTTCGGTACCGGAATGACCATGGACTTCAGGTTACCCGCTATTTCCATAATATTGTCAGTTTTGGTCTAGGAGGCGAAGTTGACGAGCGGATCAATAAAAGCAGCAAGATGTTCGGCCCCTTCGTGTCCTTTATCTGGGCGACCCTTGTTTCAATCTTCCTCTACGGCAAGAAAAATATACGCATTGAAATTGACAACTCCTATAGCAGGGACGTCATTGCCTGGAACGTAGCTGTGGCTAATGGTCAGTATCACGGTGGTGGCATGTGTGTGGCTCCGGACGCCGCCGTTGATGATGGACTGTTTCACATAACTGTAATCGGAAACTTGACTCTCGCCGAGGTCTTCAGACATCTCCCTAAATTATATAATGGCAGAATTAAAGATGTCAAAGATGTATCGATCCTGACAGGGAAAACGATCAGTGCATTTTCTGAGGAGCGCGTCCTCGTGGATTGCGACGGAGAGCAACCCTGCTGCTTACCGATAGTTGCCGACATTATGCCTGCCGCCTTGAGAATGATTACAAGAAAATCATAGATTTATGCTTCTCTATGGAATAGTTGTAGAGCAATTGATGAAAAATTACTCAACAACTGGGGTTTAATTCTCCAATTTCTTATGATGTACTGCCTATCTGGGCTGGAGGCATTAATTTAATCTCGCGTGATTGTATATAGTTAGTTTAATCTCCCGGAATAGACACCCATATGGTATGCAGATTGCACTAAAAAACCATTTAATATAAGAATCTAACAGAGACAGCCATAGATCCGTGTTTTAAAGAATAGGAAGGAGGTTGCTTGGAATGAAACGTCTGATGTTATTAGCAGCAGGTATCGTTTTTGTTTTTAGCGTTTCTGTCTTCGCCATTGACGAAACTTCCCAAGCGCCTACCAAAACCGATCCTTCTAAGGCAGTTACTGTTAAACCGCCTAAGGAAACAAAGGTTAGCATTACGGGAGTCGTTAAAGATATCTCAGATACAATGATATCGATTGAGCGCACTTTCAGGGGAAATACGGAGATAATGGAATTTGCGTTGGATAGAGCCGTTGAAAAAATCAAAGTCGGCGATAAAGTGAAGGTGAACTACCTGAAGAAGGACGGCAAAAATATAGCCACCAGAGTTACGCCCGTTGTTGTAAGAAAAATAATACGAAAGACTTCTCCCTTAAGGGAAACAAGACCATCATTCACTGAGACTCCTTCCCAGAAATAGGATCCATTGTACATTCTAAGTTGTCTGCAATATAATGGCACGGAGATATAATCTCCGTGCCATTTTTACTCTCAAGGGAATAATTGAGTTTTCCATTTTTTTCTGGTATTAGGGTCAAGGGTTCGTAATCACTGTTGTAGGGTGCTTGTTTTGAATACACTCAAGGATTTTATCGAGAGATCGATATACAGGGTGTCCAATATGACTGTCCGGACACGCCTGATTGTTTTGACTGTTTTGGGTCTGGCTGTAACCATGACCATCTGGGGATGGATACAGTTAAGGGTGCTGAATGTTATTCTCATTGAACAGCAGGTCAAACGGCTTTACGACCTTGCAGAAACGGTCAGCACTTACTACCAGCATTTTCCGACTGGCAAAGGTTTATCTGCCCTCGATGATGCATTGGAAGACCACGTAAAATCAGATGATAGACTGGCCCGCATTGATCTTTTTTCCATCGTAAATGGTGAAGTGGAATATATTGTGGGAGCCGGGCGGGTTCCCTATGAATGGCCTGAAAATGTAATAGGGGCGGCCATGGAAAAATCAAAAACACAGCATGTCGAATTGAATACTGATGGCGGTCCCGCCCTGGGTCTGTTGTATCCATTTCTATCAGAAAAAGACACCCAGGTTTTTGTCGGAGTTATTGTTTTTTCGCAATCCAGATTTGAAATCTTAACCCGTGCGAAACGCCTCCTGGTGTTCAGCACGATTGGCCTTTTATTCGCTATCCTCTTTGTCCTGGCTTTAAGTTACAGATGGCTTATCGGCAAGCCGCTGGGTGTCATCATTAACACCATTGATGACTTCCGTGCAGGCAAATACGTCGAGAGGATTCCCATTGCGAGGCTGGATGAATGGGGCCATTTAGCAAATCATTTTAATGAAATGGCCGAGGAGATTGAACGGGTGCTGGCGCGGAATCAGGAACTCCAGAGGAGCCTGGAGGAGAGGGTGCAGGAGGCGACACACAGTGTGGTTCAACTTCAGCAGCAGGTAAACCAGCTACAACAGCTCACAGCCCTGGGTCACTTGACGGCAACCTTGGCCCATGACCTGGGCACTCCCCTGCACTCGATTGCGGGCTTGGCTAAACTGCTCCTGGAACATGATGCATGGCCGCCGGACGTGGCCAGGAAACTGGAGCTCATAGTTCAGCAAACGCAAAGGCTCAATACGGTCATCCAGAATGTGCGTCATGCCACGCGTCTTCCAGAGCCTCATTTTGAGGCCGTAAGCGTGCCTGAACTGTTGAACGAAACACTCCCCCTCGTCGAACCGCTTATACAAAAATCAGGCATTCAACTCCATGTGGGTGTGGATGAAAAAATACCCATTCTCTTCGTCGACAGATATCGCGTTCAGACAGCCCTGTTTAATCTCATCCAGAATGCCTTGGAGGCAATGTCCGGAGGAGGGAAGATTTCCGTTACAGCCAGAGCTGTGCCGCAGGATAATGCTGTGGCTATTACTGTCCATGACAACGGTTCAGGTATTCCGCCCGAATTATTGGCAAGGGTCTGTGAGCCCTTCTTCAGCACCCATATGGATGAAGGTCTGCGCGGTCTGGGCCTTGCTATTGTGCAGGATATTGTCAAGGTCCACGGCGGCAAAATTGAAATGAAGAGCAGTCCTTCTGAGGGCACTCAAATCATTTTGTACTTCCCGATCGTTGAGAGTGTTACGTCTGTAGAACAGCCTCACGATGCGCCATCTCTCAATAAACCATAGCGCTGAATTTTTGTTCTCAGCGTCTTTCGGTCAATTCCTAAAAGTTGAGCCGCCTGGCTCTGGTTCCATGACGTGGTTTGCAGCGCCTGGATGATCTGCTTTCTTTCCGCTTCTTCGAGAGGGGGCAAGAGAGGAAGCGTCTCGTCGCGTTTTGGACGGAATCTTTCCGGAAGGTGCTCTGGTAGGACCACAAGGAAGGGCGACAGAAGCAGTGTCTGCTCCAGGACATTTTGCAGTTCGCGGACATTGCCCGGCCAGTCATAGGTCATAAAGAGTTCCATGGCCTCATCAGAAATGCGGACGGAGGGGTATCCAATCTTTTTCAGCAGGGATTCGATTAACTGCGGCAGATCCTCTTTATGTTCCCGTAAAGGAGGCATATGCAGACGTACGACGAATCGATACAAGAGGTCCGATCTGAAGGTTCCTTTTCTCACTTCCTCGTCGATATTTCTATTCGTAGCTGCTACTACCCGGACGCTGAAGTGCCTTACTTCATGCCCGCCCAGCTTGCGCACCTCTCCATCCTGCATGAAGCGTAAGAGTTTTCCTTGAAGAGAGGGCGACATTTCCGTAATTTCATCTAGAAAGATTGTTCCACTGTGAGCGGATGCAAGAAGTCCTTCGTGTTTGTGGTTCGCTCCCGTATATGCCCCTTTTTCGTAGCCGAACAATTCTGAATCCAGAAGGGTATCGGGAATAGCACCGCAATGAACGACAATAAACGGCTTTTCCCGTCGCAAGCTCAACTGATGAAGGGCTCTCGTTGCAAGTTCTTTTCCCGTGCCACTTTCGCCTTCGATCAGTACACTTGCGTCCGCATCCGCTATGCGAACAATCTGCTTATAGAATTCGACCATGGTAGCGGAAGAACCGATGAATTGCGGTTCTCCCGATATTTTCGGTTGCCCCTGCATGCGCCGCTGTCGCAATTCCCGCACTTCGAGAACTTTTTGCACCATGGCGCGAATGGCTTCAGGAGAAAAGGGTTTGCTGATATAATCCCATGCACCCAGTCTGAGCGCCTCCATGGTGGTTTCCAGTGATCCGTAGGCGGTCATCAGGATAACGGGCAGGTCGGGCCACTTCTCACGCACATGTCGGAGAAACTCAAGTCCGTCGATTTCAGGCATTCTGATATCCGACATGAGGAGATCGTAGTGAGACAGCTCTTTGTTCAGGGCCTCTTTCCCGGATGTAAAAGTATCTACCTTGTAGCCTTCACGGTAAAGCGCTTCCTGCAAGAATTCACAAGCAACTGCATCATCATCTATCACCAGAATACGGCCGTGTTTCATCTTTGCTCACAAGCCTTTTTGCGCGATGTAATTAGCGAGGTCAGCCACGCGGCAGGAATAACCCCATTCATTGTCGTACCATGCAACGACTTTGGCCATGTTGCCCCGAAGAACCTGCGTGAACTCCATATCTATTATGGAGGAGTGCGGGTTTCCCTTGAAGTCCATGGAAACTAAATCTGCTTTTTCGCAGGCCATGATGCCTCTGAACTGCCTACCACATGAGGTTTCAAGGACTTTTCTTAGCTCTTCCGTAGTTGTCTTGCTCCGGAGTTCCGCAACGAAATCGACGATCGAAACAGTAGGCGTTGGCACGCGCAGTGAGTATCCGTCAAAGAGACCGGCAAGATCAGGAATCACCAAAGACAGAGCCCTGGCTGCACCGGTCGTGGTCGGAATGATATTCTGCCCTGCCGCACGCGCCCGCCGCAGATCCCTATGCGGCAGATCGAGAAGACGCTGGTCATTTGTGTATGAGTGAACAGTTGTCATCATACCTTTCTTGATGCCGAAGGTCTTGTGAACGACAAAGACGGGAGGTGCAAGGCAGTTAGTCGTACAGGATGCATTAGATACTATGTGATGTTTACCGGGTCTGTAGTTTTTGTGATTGACGCCCATGACCACCGTAATGTCTTCTTCCTTTGCCGGGGCAGTGATAATGACCTTCTTCGCTCCCGCATCGATGTGAGCCGACGCCTTGGGACCGGTCAGAAATAGGCCTGTACTCTCAATAACTATATCGACGCCCTCATCATCCCATGGAATGGATGACGGATCACGGAAGGCCAGATTCTTGATTACATGACCATTAATGACGAAGTTGTCCTTTCTGACCTTTACTTCACCGGGATAGCACCCGTAATTTGTATCATATTTGAAAAGGTGGGCATTGGTTTTCACGTCAAAGAGATCGTTGATTGCAGCAACAGAGAGGGCCCGGGGATGCCTTTCCATCACGGCTTTCAACACCTGCCGGCCTATTCGTCCAAATCCATTTATGCCAAGGCGAATCATTGGGTTCTCCTTTCAATTGTCATCTATGCGATACTTGTGCGCAGTCATCAAATCACATTGTACCTGTAGTGTCTTGTGATGTCTGGCATTATCCAGGGCGATAGCGCTCAGATTTGCAACTGCCTCCAAATATTTAATTTCCTGATCATCGAATTTATGGACGCTTTCAGAGTATACCCTGAGGACGCCCGTGGCCTTTTTTTGGACTAACAGGGGAACAGCAAAAACCGACTTTATGCCTTCCGCTTTTGCCCTTGCCCCGTACTGGAAATCCTTGTCGATCTGGACATTCTTCAGCCAGACGGTCTCACCTGCAAGGACCTTCTGATCCAGTCCGCTTTCCTTTATGAGGATAGGCCCTTTATGAATATAATCTTTGGAGAGCCCGTGGGCAGCGCCAAGGATAAGCTGCTTCTTCCGCGAATCCAGGAGTCTGATGCTGCATGCCTTAACGTGCATGGCATGTGTTACGCACTGGACAATCTTCTGGAGAACAGTGGAAGGGTCCAGAGAGGCATTGATAACCTTGGCCACGTCGTATAAGGCAGAGAAGTAGCCCGTCTCTTTTTTTTTCATATTTCCACCTCCTTAAAATTGTCGAAAACACCTGGTGATGAATTCTCACGTCACTCTATTTCCATAATGGAATGATTGCGTGAATCTAACCTTATTGCAGGGAATCCGTCAAATGAAATCAATTGATCGATTGAAACCTGCCTGTCGGCTCTCTTTCAGAAGAGACTTGTGAACTGGGAGGGTGATGGCTTCACGAGCGGCTCTTTAGCGATACAGCGGCCTTTCTTTTGCCAGCGACCATGCGGAAGCCCTGTTCCAAGAGTTTCGTAGTATCTCTCGCCCTGATTTTGGGATTTTTCTCGCCCATCACAACAGCAATGAGTCTCGTGTCCCCTCTCTTTGCCGTGGCAATCAGGTGAAATCCGGCAGCTCGTACAAAGCCCGTCTTCAAGCCATCCACGTCCTCACATTGCCCGAGTAGGGTGTTGCTGTTATGCTGCGTAATATTGGCGAACGTATATTCCTGCATGGAATGGATCTGCAAAGACTCCGGAAAATTCCGTATGTAAGCGCGGGATAGCTTGAGTATATCCCGGGCGGTGGTAATCTGCCCCATTGCCGGAAGACCGTTAGGATTCACAAAATGACTGCGTTTCATACCGAGGGCCTTTGCTTTGGCGTTCATCATCCTCACAAAATTATCGGTGCTGCCGCCAAGATGTTCAGCTACGGCAACGCTGGCATCATTAGCAGAGACAACAGCCATACCCTTTATCAGATCGTCAAGTGCAACCTCCGTTTCATCCACAAGGTACATGCTCGATCCCCCAGTAATCTGGGCATTCGTGCTTATCTTCACCCTGTCTGTGCTTTGAATCTTCCCCTGAGTGATTGCCTCATGTACAAGGTAAAGGGAAAGTATCTTGGTCAGCGAAGCGGGTTGCATAGGTCTGTCCGGATTTTTTGTATAGAGGATCTTGCCGTTTCTATCGTTAATCATAATTGCAGACTTCGCTTTCAGTTTGATACGGGGCGCAGCCGAGAGTTGTCCGTCAAAAAAGAAAAAACATGCGACAACAGCCAGAGACACGCACTTAGCGAAGTTTCTCATATTCATAAATGCAGTCCTGAAAAGATTTGCTTATGGATAAATTCCTGCATGAGCTTTCTCGGCGAAAGATTTCCCGCAAACTGTTTCTAAAACTAGCACATTAATTCCAAATAATCCATCAAAGTTGGGTTCAGGAAGGTTGTCACTTTGCAGGAGGTTCGCGTTTTGTAGAATCTGTACGTGTATGGGATTTATAAATTTAATCAAGCGCAGGGTTCATCATGGATTGGTCCATGCAATTGCAAGATATGATCTACAGCTTTCTCCACGAGGGCCTTGCTATCGGCAGAGAGACTGCGATGGAAATCAAAGTCATAACCTCGGATAGAAACTATATGACCAGTGGGCTCTCTATGGTAGAGCGACTTGAGCAGTGCAAGAAGTATTGCAGGTGTAAGATGGTGCGTGAATGTTGCAGGAGTAAACTCCGGATATACGGGGGCGCAATAAAGGTTGTCCACATTCTCATAAACATGGGCATCTACGAAGACGATATTGTCGTAAGAGATTATTACATCCATTAACTCTGGTGCGAGTTGAACCAGGAATATGGAGTCTATCTGTGCGCCAGTTCCCTCTAACCCAGTCTCCTCTTCGTGTAGCATCCCCTGACCTAGACGCCGTCTCAGAGCATTGATCACATGATATGCAACGCCATCATCGGCGCGGTCTATATTGCCAAAACCAATAACCAGAGTGCGGGACATCAGGTTCCAAGCAGGCCAGAAAAGTTAAAAGCGGGCGAACTAACTGCGTTCACCCGCTCGTGTTAAAATCGTTGAAATCAGATTTTGAATTACCTGGAAATTCGATCCAGCACTGTGCCGTCCGCGGCTACAAGAGTTACTTCCAGGGGCATTTTCCCTATGGCATGTGTTGCGCACGACAGGCAGGGATCATAACAACGGATAGCGGCTTCTACCCTGTTTAACATACCTTCGGTGAGTTTATTGCCATCAACGAAGGCTTTTGCGACCAACCCTGAAGCTGTGTGCATGGCCCAGTTATTGTTGCCTGTGGCCACGATGAGGTTCACCCTGGTCAACTGGCCATTCTCGTCCGTACCGTAATCGTGGAAAAGGGTCCCTCGAGGAGCCTCAACCACGCCAACCCCCTGGCTCGGAAGCTGAGTATGTGTTGCATACGTGCGTATATCGTTGGACATGATATCCGGATCGTCCAGCAACTGGGCAATGCGCTCCAAGGCATAGACAAGCTCGATCAACCGGGCATAGTGATAATAGAGAGAGCCTTCCACAGGCTTGCCGCCATTGATCTGCTTGAAGAGTTTGAGCTCGTCGTTTGCCAAGGGTGTGCCGATCTTATCCGCAACGTTCAAACGCCCTAACGGGCCTACGCGATAGGTCCCGTCCGGCCAACCGAGCTTGCGCAGGTAAGGATATTTGAGGAAGGACCAGGACTCCACATGCTCGGCTATATATGACAGGTAATGATCCGTCTTGAACTGTGCCGCAAGGTTACCCTCGGAATCCTTTACCCGGATCTCCCCGTCGTAAAGCTGCAGGCCGCCGTCCAAGTCTACCAGGCCCATATAGTTGGAAGGGAAGGATGCGAACATAGAAGCAAGTTCTTTGTTGGAGCCCAGCCAGTCTTTGCCAATGCTCACCGCCACCTTGGCGATACCGACCATGGTATCGAACTCGGCCAGTATTTCATCGCGATCCTTGGGGGAAAGAGGTGCGTTAACCCCACCGGGAACAGCAAAATTGGGATGTACACGCTTCCCACCCAGTCTTTGAATGATCTGCTGACCGAAGCGGCGCAGGTTCACCGCCTTCAATGCCAGTTCGGGGTTCGCTCCGATGATCCCGAAAACATTCCGTATGGCCGGATCAGCATCAAAACCCAGAACCAGGTCAGGCGCTGCCAGGTGGAAGAAATGCATCCCGTGAGACTGCACGTATTGCCCCATGTGCAGCAACTCGCGCAGCAGCTTAGCCGGCCGCGGAGGTTCCACACGGGCGACGCCATCGCAGGCCTTCGCTGCGGCCAGGTGATGACTTACCGGACAGATACCGCAGATGCGCTGAGTGATCTGTGTCATTTCAAAGTATGGGCGACCTTCAGTAAACTTCTCTAAACCACGGAATTCATCGACGTGGAAAAAGGAGTGATCTACCTTGCCTTCTTCATTAAGATGTATCGTGACCCGCCCATGGCCTTCGATGCGTGTTATAGGTTCAATGGTTATCTTTCGAGCTTCCATAGATGTTCTCCTCTAATCATATGTAAAAAGTTCACGTGGCAAAACAATAGGCACTCGCCCTGCGAGTAGTTCTGTCAATGCATACCAAAACGCATCAGCCCTCGGTGGGCAGCCGGGAATAAAGAGATCGACCTTCACTACATCACCAACGCCCGTAACCCTTTCAAGGGGTTTCCCAAGCTCCGGAGAATCAGGAATAAGGCCACCCACAACAGTTTCTGTGTCAAAGTAGGCACGCTGCAACGCTTCGCCCGTGCCACATAAATTACGCATAGCAGGAACACCTCCAAAAGTAGCACAATCGCCAACGGCGATAAGTACCTGGCAACGCTCGCGCATTTGCTTAGCGACTTCAATGTTGTGCGTGTTACAGATGGCCCCTTCAAGTATACCAACAGTCACACCCTCTTTTGGTGGATGTTTCAAGTCTGTCACTGGACTTGACGTAAACTCCACCAATTCTAACAATTTTACAACTCGTTCATCAATGTCTAAGAAAGACATATGACATCCAGCACATCCAGCCAGCCAATCAGTGGCGACTTTAACTTTTGCCATCGTCCATTCTCCTTTCACTTGAGCTCCTGGGTTGCGCGAGCCGAAATCTCGCCCAGCGAAGCGCCAAGCTTCTTGCCCAGTTTATCTGCCAGCAAGGAGATGACTTCCCAGTCTGGCTTTGCTTCACCCGCAGGTTCTACAGCTTTGTTAACTTTCTGCACGCTACCTTCTGTATTTGTAAGGCTTCCTGCTCGCTCCGACCATATTGCCATAGGCAGGACCACGTCGGCCCGTTCGGTCAGAGGGGATACAAAGCTGGCCTGCGCTATTACGAACGCTTTCTTGTCAACATCCCAGGATACGTCCCTGCCGTCGAGCTTTTGCTCACCGAGTAAGACATACAGCACTTTGGCGGCAGAGGGCTTGAATCCGTTGCTGAGTCCCAAAGCCACAGCCGCGCGCGTGTTGACACCGGGTTCAATGGCCACAAAAGAGGCCTTCCCCTTGAGTTTTTTCAGAAGTGTAGCAGCCTTGTCCGTGACACCCGCGCCATACAGCACGATCGGATGTGCCGCACGCTCCACTATATCGATAGCCTTGCTAATATCGGCCATCTGCAGGTTCATGTATGCGAATTGGGCCAGTCCGTTGTCTTTACCGTCTACCACCAGGAGCCGTGCACCCTTGTCAACGGAACGTTTAACAAAGAAAGAGGCGACGGGCTGGTCGTTTAATGGATCGCAACCGACCACCAGTATGATGTCGCTCAGGGCTATGTCGGCAAGTGAACCTTGTTTATCGGACAGTTTCGGTGCAACGTCGTTGAGTAAGCCAAGGTTGGTTGCCTTCAGTTCCTTACGGAATAACTTGGCAAGCAGGTAGAGAGCTTCATTCGTAGAGTAAGTGGAAGCGAGCACCCCTAAGTCTTTAGCATTTGCTTTGCCAACGCGCTCAGCGACAGCCTGCAGAGCCTCGTCCCAGCTTACCGGCTGGAGTTTGTCCCGATGCCGGAGCAAAGGCGTGGTAACACGTTGACGTTCATCGTAAAGAGGCTCAAAACGGCCGTTTTTACAGAGTAGCCCACTGTTAACTGTCGCATCCCAGTCGCCAATAATTTTCAAAACATTGCCACCGCGGGTGACGATCTCCATGCCACAGCCAATACTGCACTGATTGCAGGTACTCTTGATATGTTCCATCTGTATGTCATGTCCCATGTATGCACTCCGTTTATCGCACAGGGCGCCTGTGGGGCATACCTGCAGGCATGAACCGCAAGAAATACATGTAGATTGACCGAATGGAACATTCGCATCTGCATGGATCATGGAATTGGCACCACGGTTCCGCAAGCCAAGAGTATGATTGGCCACGAGACTGTCGCATGCTCGCTCACAACGACCGCATAGAACACAGCGGTTATGATCCATGAGGAAGTACTTACGTGTAGCATCGACCGGGAAGCGGTTTCTATAGGTCGGGTAAATAAAGTGATCGAGACCATAGCGGTAACCTAAACTTTGCAATTCGCAGTCCCCACTCATCTCACAGTACGGGCAGTAATGGTTTCGTTCCGAAAATAGCAGGTCGAGGACTAATTTTCGCGCTTTAAGTACCTGTGGTGATTCTGTTTGTATCTCCAATCCCTCAGATATTGGGAAAGTACAAGCCGTTATTAAGGTGCGCTGTCCTTTAACCTCCACAACGCATATTCGGCAAGCACCGACCGAAATCAATGCAGGATGGTCACAGAGCGTCGGGATGTCAATGCCCGCCTGCTTTGCAGCCTTAAGAATAGTACTGCCGGCAGGTGCACTGACTTTCTGGCCATTTATGTTGATATTGACCATCGTCATCGTTTGCCACGCCTCCTTTCTAATAAATAGATCAAATTTTTTTTGAAACTTAAGGAACTACCTATCTGATATGGCCCCTTTGTTATTTAGGGGGCTTTTTGAGTTGGCGGGACTATAAGCATAAAGAGGGTTCTATGTCAATAAAAAAATTGACAGAAAGTCGGTGTGTACTTAAGATATGGTATTGTTTGATAATCATGCAGAATGATGGTTAAGAATAGTTCCATTAAGGTAAAGTGACGTGAAATAGCAGTTATCTCTGGCATAAGGAGTCTATATGAGCTAATTATTGATAGTGTCAAATATTTTGGCTTTACTGCGTACTATTTACGCACTTGCGAACGATTCTAAACGGATATGATCGAGACAACCAACCGGAAGCACTAAAGGCCATTGCCATCACCTTTGTTCCTGCAAATCTGCCCATGCGATAATACCGGAAATGATCGCCAGCGCCGGAAAATCTTTTAGGTCCTATGCACTCTGTCCGTATCATTACGGTAAGACAGAACCGTTCATGTTTGCGTTCATCATCGAGCATAATCCTGAAATGGCAATGCGTATCGGGAGGCCCAGATAACGTTTACATAAGAATGACAGATGTCAACTGAATAGACCTGTTTTTTCGAAGGCTTCTATCTCTTCTGCTCTATAGCCCAGCTCAAGAAGAACTTCCTTCGTGTGAATACCGGGAGGTGTGCCCGCATTCTTGTATTCCGGGATTGTCTCGGAGAACTTAATGGGACTCGCGAGTTGCCTTACCTTTTTCCCGTCAGCAAGAGCAACTTCGACCACCATGCCCCGTTCTATTGCATAAGCATCGTCTAGGGCTTCTGTGAGGGAAAGGACGGGTTCGCAACAGGCGTCAGTTTTTTTGAACAGCTCAGTCCACTCGTCTCTTGTCTTCGCCTTGAATATTTCCCTGACCCTCTTTTTGACGTTTACACCGTCCTTTGGTTGGACGCCCCCGGGAATCAATTCCGGCATATTGATGGTTTCACAAAATGCAGCAAAGAATTGAGGTTCGAGACCGCCAAAACTGATATATTGTCCATCCTTGGTCTCATAGAAATCGTAGAGAGAGCCGCCGTTGAGGAGTGTATTTTCGCGTACGAGGTCTTGGCCATCAACTAGGAATCCGGCTCCGAACATGGCATTGAAGGCTATCATACCGTCCGTCATCGAAATATCGACGTGCTGACCATCTCCCGTTCTGTCTCGGTGAACGACTGCGGCAAGAATTCCGATTACTGCATTGTTCGAGCCCGATGCGACATCGGCGATCTGCATACCTGTGAGACTGGGTCCCGTCTCTTTTTTTCCTGAATAGGACATGAGACCTGAGCGGGACAGATAGTTGATATCGTGACCCGCCCTGTCGCGAAGAGGACCCGTCTGGCCGTAGCCGGTCAACGAACAGTAGATGAGAGAAGGCTTTACTTTCTTCAGACTCTGGTAATCCAAGGAGAACTTTGCCATGACCCCGGGGCGAAACTGCTCAATCAGGATGTCATAGTCCGCAATCAGCTGGTGTACGATCTTTGTGGCCCGGCTGTCCTTCAGGTTGAGGGTCATGCAGCGTTTGCCCCTTCCGAGGTAGGCAAAGGCAGCGGACATTTTGGTGCCGGGAACGAATGGCGGAATGTAGGCGACTACATCAGGCCGTGACCTGGAAACAATCTTTAAGACATCGGCTCCCATATCTGCGAGAGCCATTGTGGCGTATGGACCGGGTAGAAGTGTTGTAAAATCGAGAATTTTCAAATTGGAAAGGGGACCAGGCATCTTCTTTCACCTCATAGGATTTGGTGTTGTCTTGTAAGCCATTAGCCGATCAAGCCTTAACATCCTGCCATATATCAGTATTTACATTTTACGGCAACCGCAAGAGAGAGAATTTCTTTCCGTAGGAACATTCCCAGGCATTGGGGATCTCTAATCTCTCTCGCTCATCATCGGCGATCATGAATCACCCGAGGAATCAACTGATCATCCGCAAACTGTTGCTAATTATCAGAATTTGAACAACCTTGTAATGAGCTGTGACTTCATGATGTCCCCGCCGATTTTAAGCTTGCCAGATGTGAAGGCCTGCATAGCGGACAATTTTCCGTTTATCATATCGACGAAATCAGCCGCATCCATCTTTATGGTCGAGGTTGGATTTGGATGTACACCGGCTTCTACCTTGCAAGTCCCGCTTTTAACCTCTGCGTACCAGTCACCACCACCTTCGCCCGATATGTTAAACTGAAATGTCGCATCGACACCTTTCGCTGCATCGGGATTGAAAACACTGGGCATTTTTTCAAAAATAGCTTTTACCATGGAAAGTCCTCCTATCTCGGCATTTACCGCCGTCCTGTCCTCCTTTGTAGTGGAGGTGGGGAGATTATCCCCTGTCAAATGATTTGAAAACTTATATTCCCGCGCCCCCCCTCCTGCCGAGGGGATTTCACCATATTCAAATACGCCCCTGTCGATGACAATATCTCCGGTGCTGACATTTATGGTTCGCCATGCGGCTATGCCCTCTTTGGTTTTCCAGACCAACGTCTTAATGGGTTCACCGGGATAGAGGGCCTGCAAGAAACGGCAGGCAAGACGTCGGACCTTTTCGGGCTCACCCGGCGTGAGGCTCATCATTAGGGCGCGACACGCGAAACCGTAAGTGCAGAGTCCGTGCATAATGGGCTTTTCGAAACCGACCATCTTCGCGAATTCAGCGTCCACGTGAAGCTCGAATGTATCGCCGGAGAGTCTGTACAAGAGCGGCTGATCCGGCGATGGCGTGGCCTCTACGATGAAGTCCGGCTCTCTTTCCGGGAAATCCAGTATCTCATATGGTGCACTCTTTCCGCCGAAGCCCCCATCGAGTCGGCCAAACAGCGTAATGATGCTGGTGAAAAGTTTTTCCTTGGCGGAATGAGATGTCTCACTTTGGGCGATGACCAGTGCGCCTTTTGTCCCTTTGTCATAGTAATTGGTGATCATCCCTTCCGTTGTCATGGTTCCTGAAGACGGGATAGGGTTGTGAAATATAATATCTTGCCCGACGTGGAGGACACCGGAAATATTTATATTGGAGACAGCCGCCACCTCCCGGAAGAAATCGAATATCATGGCAATAGAAAAGGTGGGAATTACCTTGAGTCTTTCTTCGTACGTGTAGTCAATTTCATGAAATCCAGCACCTATACCAAGGGCATATAGAATTACATCTTTCCAGTTGTAATCTTTTATGAGAGGGCCTATCTTCTTGCCTATTGCATCGGCATTCAGTGGCATTTCCTGCGTTCCTTAAGAATTGTTCCTTACCCTGCACTTGTCATTTCTTTATATGTCCCAGGGGGATCAGGTACAGCGGTTCATGATCCGAGGGGAGGTTCAGGACCTTCCGGACATCGTCATCATGGAAGGCGCCGACGGGAACAGCCCCTAGCCCTAGCGATACTGCCTGAAGGAGGATATTCTGTGCCACGTGTCCTGCCTCAACTTTTACGTAGCGCTCGCCCCGTCTTGCATATTTTTTTTCTACTCTCTCATAGACAGCAGCAATCACGGCAACGGCAGATGATTCCCTGATGCACTGCTGTCCGAGGGCAACCGATGCCAGATCGTCGATAAAATCATGATCGGAAACATGCAATAACTGATGGCCGCGGGGGATGTAGTGAAAGAAGCCGTCCCGCAAAGCCAAATATAATTCCAGAGGATATAGCGCCCCGGCAGAAGGGGCAGTCCTTCCCCCCCAATCGCGGGTGATTCCCTGTGCAGCCCATAAAATTTGAGAGAGCAGGGAAGACGTCAGGGGTACGGACATGAAATGGCGCACCGACTCGCGCTTTGCCAGCGCTGCTTCTACTGATATTCCGCCGTCAGATGCGGGCTTCGGAAGTTGTATGATCTTGTCGCTGAGTGATTTCATTTTTTACTCTCTTGCGTCGGCGACGAGGGATACTCACCGGAAGAAACAGGCCTGCCGCATAAAGAAAGAATTACTCTTAGGAGTCAACTGAAGAGTCTTTCTTCCTGCGGAAGGATCTTCTTACAGGAGGGTCGGCATCTAACTAAAAGCTACGACGAGGTTTTAATGATCATTTCCGGAATAAACAATTGATAGTTATTCCGGCCCAATCCTTTAGCGCGATACATTGCAATATCCGCGTACTTGATGAGGGTTTCGACGTCATCTGAGACGTCCGGGTAAATTGCAATTCCGATGCTTGTCGTAATATGAAGTTTACGGTCATCAATTATAAAAGGACTCTGGAAGGATTCGACGATTTTCTGCGCTATCGTCGTGGTAACTCCCACATTATTGATTTCCGGCAATAAAATCAAAAACTCATCACCACCCATGCGGGCAATGGTGTCACCTTTTCGCAAGAGTTCCGTCAGACGAGAGCCTACGGCCTGTAACAGCCTGTCTCCCATATGATGTCCCAGTGTGTCATTGATGTCCTTGAAGTAATCAAGGTCAAGCATCATCACGGCCAGGTACTGCTTATTGCGTTTTGCCCGGGTTATTGCCATGTTAAGACGGTCTGTGAATAAAAGGCGGTTGGGTAATCCTGTAAGGGGGTCATGATAAGCTAATCGTCTAATGGTTTCTTCTGACTTCTTACGTTCAGTTATGTCGCGAATGAAATTTCGGAAGCCCACTTCCTGACCTTTTGCATCTAGGATCAGCGATACGGATATTTCAACCACCCTCATGGTTCCATCTTTCTTCATGACCTCTATCTCAATGCCTTTGGATGGTTTTCCCGTTCTGTAGACTTCGTCGCATACCTGTGACATCCGCCGGGTGGTCTCCTCATCAGTGATATCGCTGAAGTTCATTCCTGCAAATTCAATCCGGGAATATCCCAGCATTTTTAACAGGGCGTCATTAAAAAAAATGATATTGCCGGAAAAATCCAACTCGTGATAGCCGTCTTCAATATTTTCAATAATAGTCTTATATTTTTGCTCGCTTTCCCTGATTGCCTCTTCAGCTAGCTTGTGATCTGTTATGTCTGTGGAAATGATGACAACGCATGTTATCTTTCCATTGGGGCCGCGATCTCTTACCGGGCTGAATGTCCGGAGGAAATATCTCTTATCCCTCTGACTCCTGTGCTCGTGCTGGATGGACTTGTCAGTTGAAAATACTGTGTTAACCGCCTCTGCAAATACTTTATCCTGCTCCGGAGAGTGAAACTCGCTGTAGCGTTTGCCTATGATCTGTTCGGCCGGCAAGCCGAGCCTGGACAAGTGCTGATTGTTCATGAAAAGATATTGGCAATCTTTATCCACCATATATATGGAATCGGCCGTAGACTCCACTACGGAGCGATAAACTTCTTCCAGCCGCCTCTGGTCGGAGATTGTTTTTTCGAGTTTTTTAAGCTTAATCGTCAACTCATTGTAAGATGGTTCGTTCTTCATGAAGGATTCCTTTTATCGCGCCTTCTTCAAATTTTCAGGATTTATCACTATCCGTTCTGGCGATATGGGCTCAAATAGCGGACATGGTGTGTTCACGTGATAGACGGTTGCTCAGCTGCCTGATGATCTCTTCTTTACTTTAATGGGAACCAAATATTAGGATAAAGATATTGATCTGTCAACGGTAAAAGAAACCGTTAAAAAACTTTCGAAAAAAAGTCCTTACAGACACTGATTACATGGACCTAATAATCCGTTCGGGAAATGGCAAAGAGGGCGCCGAAAAACATTACGTCTTAAGTTTTTTGTCGGCAAACTCCTTCCTGATCGTTACAGGATCTGTGGAAGGGAGATTCTCTGCTTGAATTCCCACCGCGTCTATAACTGAATTGATGGCGATAGTTAAAAATCCGACAGCCTGGGGCACTGTGCAGTTCTTCGTTGATTCCAGCGCCAAAGACGTTTTATGCTGCTGGTAAAGGGCGTAGTAAGTGAGTGATCTTCTCTGTTCCTTGTGACCGGATTTACTGCTTGCCGTATTGGTGTTGTTGACCTGAAAATGATATTTCTTATCTTTAATTTTGGAATTTGAACTGTATGCTATTTTCTTTGCGAAGCTCGCGAGTTCAAGCTTATCTCCGTTAGGCAGATCAAAAATGGGAGCGTCAATGACATTGCACTGGCCCCATCTGAAAGGATTTCTCCTGTGGGATATCCACTTGGGGGAATAGAAGCCCTCACCCTGATGGAGATTAAGGACATAGTCGGAGCGTTTAATAAGAGATTTGGCAAGGTTCACAACTTTGGTATCAGGAGTGGAATAGGTGTCTTCAGGCAGGTGAAAAAGGCGATTCATGTCGCCACTTAGACCCTGGCGCTTTCCCTTCACTATGGCGGGCGAATTCAGACGCGGCACAACAATCAAGGTTCCCTTTTTTACCTTGACGTCTGCATATCTTTCTGCCGTCAGGTAACCACCGGATTCATCACCATGGATTCCGCCGATGATAAGCAGGGTGGGGCCTTTTTCTTCTCCGGAAATAAAATATACGGCCACCTCTTGATTTGTGCCGGCAAAAAACCTCTGGAGCTGAGAAGTCGGTTTTTTCGGCTTCGATGAAACATCCTGCTTAACTGTAAGAGAATTGGTTGCAATAAAAAGACAGACGACTGTAGTGCATACTAATATGAAGATTCGCCTATGATTTGCCATCCGGCTTGCCCTTTTTTCAGGTAAAATATTTTTTTGCTGTCGCTCTTGAAATTGTTTGAATTGTATCTTTGCTGAAATCTGGCTACTGCAACATTGCCGCCATATTCCGGTGGCATAAGGATTGCGAGATTTTCAACTTTTACTCGAATGAATTTTTTGCCCTTGTTCGTCTTTTCCTTGTGATGCTTGAAAGCATTAAAACTCATACCCTCGCTGTTAACAAATGCCGGGGAGTAGAAGCTCATATATTTTTTCGTATTGATGCTCTCCCATGAGAGTCGCCATGAATTTATGAAGTTCCTCAGTTCCTTTGCTAATTCCTTCTGACTTTCGAGATTTGTAAATTGGAGCTTGTTGACAATAGCAATAGGAGTGCCGTTCGACTTCAGGTAACCGCTCATTTCTTTCAATGCATCATTGCTCACGACGATACAGCCTTTTGTATCCGGTATATCGGCTCCCAATACTTTACCAGAGCTATGGCCGTGCAACCAGATGCCTCCCCCATCTTTTCTTTCCTTCCGGTCCAAGAAATTTGGATAATTTAAGACAAAGGCTCCATAACCGTAGTTTTCCGCGAGTGTTTTGCCTGGAGTAAATCTTAAGAAGAAGTAAACCCCTTCAGGTGTCGCAAAATCACCCTCCCTAGTCTTGCCATGGTTATTTGCCCCAATGACACATGGGTACTGCTTTATGAGGGAGAACTTGCCGTCTGAAAAACGGAAGACATAAAGAATTTTTGTATCTTTTTCACAGATGAGGAGGTATTCGCCCGCATCGGCAAAGACAAATGTATAGGGAACATCCAGGAGAGAGGCGGGCGCACTTGCTACCCTCGTAGCCTCAGCTTTAGCCTGGGTCGGCTGCGCGGACCGCTGTTCTTTTGTCACCGTTGCTACCTTTTCTTCTGGCACGGGTGCGGCCGGCAGCATCGCTACTACTTGTTTTTGCGCTTCCGTCAGATACCGAAAGGCCCTTTGCATATCCTTCTGGTTCAATGATTCATGGATTTGATTGAAGTCCTTGCTTGTTCTATCGATAAGTCCGAAGAGATTCTTGTTGTTATTTCTTTCTTTGACAAAGAGGTATAATAGAAGCAGGTTTGAAAGAAGTAATAGTACGATTACCACGATACCGATTTTTAAATAAACAGGGTCCGATGAATATCTATTAATTCTGAAATTTTTCATATATTAATTGGTCAAAAATTATACTGTTGATTATATCCGACATGTAGATTATCCACAACATAATTTTGATTCTCAATCCTTCCTTATTGGCATGAAGCTTTTACTTGAAATTTTATTTTTGTCAAGAAATGAATGCATCATGAAAAACTGAGGAACGAAAAACTATTGAACACATGACTAAAGTAATACTGAAAAAATCTACCTATCATTATGACACGGTAAAAACTGCATTCTTTGAGACCATGGATGCAATTGGAGGTGATCTGATCAGAAGGGGTGACCGTGTCCTCATCAAACCGAACCTTCTTTCACCGGCTTTGCCGCGGGATGCCGTGCTGACACATCCCATGATTGTTAAAGCGGCAGTGGAATATATTCTGCAAAAGGGTGCGCGCCCTCAGGTTTCGGATAGTCCCGCCATAGGTTCTTTTGAGAAAATAATGAAGGATAGCGGCATCGGGGATGCACTTGCTGGGCTCGACGTCGCCTGCAAGGCATTTGAAAACTCCGTGAGAATCGATATCGGCGAACCGTTTAACGCAATTGAGATCGCCGAAGACGCCATTAACGCAGATGTGATTATCAACCTTCCCAAACTCAAGACGCACAGCCAGATGCTCCTGACCCTCGGAGTGAAGAACATGTTCGGCTGCATTGTCGGCTACAGAAAAGCGGAGTGGCACATGAGAACAGGCATCAACCGGACCATGTTTGCTAAACTGCTCGTTCTGATTTATCAGAGAATCAGGCCATCATTTACAATTATCGATGGGATTATGGCTATGGAAGGCGAAGGTCCGGGGAAAAGCGGTAGACCGAAAGAACTCGGCATTGTGCTGGGCGGCCGTGATGCCCTTGCCGTAGACAGAGCGGTCTGCAAGATATTGGAGTTGAACGCGGATAGGTTGCCGACCCTGAGGATTGCAAGAGAGATGGGTATCATGGAAGAGGATATCGAGATTGATGGCGACCTCCCGACAATTCATAATTTCAGGCTTCCCCCTATCAGCCCGCTCATATACGGGCCGCGAAAGCTTCACGGATTTATCAGGAGACACCTTCTCCAGAGGCCTGTCTCTAATGATTTAACCTGTCAAATGTGCGCTGAGTGCCGGAAAATCTGTCCTGCAGGGGCAATTTCTTTGCGTGAAAAGAAGCTCTTGTTTGATTATGGCCGGTGCATCCGCTGCTTCTGCTGTGTTGAGGTTTGTCCATATGGCGCCCTCCATGCAAGGGAGACATTTCCAGGAAGGATTATAAGGGAATTCGTCGCCAAACATTTTTGATGGCAAGAGCCAGATGAATACTTGGCTATCCGGGGAGAGAAGCCTTCATCACTTTGGATAGTTAACTAATAGACAATGCGAGAAGCTAGTTGGAAAAACGTTCAGACCTTAATCAGGACAATGCCCTCTCCATCCGCTCCATTGCCTCTTTGAGCCTCGCATCAGGCACCGTAAGAGCTATTCTGATATACCCTTCTCCGTGCTGACCGTATGCCGTACCCGCCGCCACGACGATGGCTGCCTTATCAAATAGCAGGTTAGTAAATTCGAGGGATTTCATTCCCCGGGGCACGGGCACCCATAAATAGAATGTCCCCTTGTGGGCATCAAAGACTATCCCGATGCGCCTGAGTGTTTCGAGTACCAGTTCCCGCCGCCGTCCGTAGATCTTGAGCATGTGGTCAATGTTCTTTGCTTCGTATTTCAGGGCATGGATCCCCGCATACTGGATAGGATTAAAGATGCCGGAATCGGTATTTTCTTTGACCTTGCTCATGGCAGCAATCAAGTCGACATTACCAACGGCCATACCGATCCGCCAGCCTGTCATATTAAAGAGTTTGGAAAGGGAATTTAATTCGACGCCTACGTCCTTGGCCCCGTCGGCCATAAGAAAACTCAGGCGCTCCTGTCCGCCAAAGAGGATTTCACCGTAGGGATTGTCATAGCAGACGGCAATGTCAAACTGCCTAGCAAAGTCCACCAGGCGATCGAAGAATCCCCGTGTTGCGCAGGCGCCAGTGGGATTGTTGGGGTAGTTGAGGAATATTCCCCGCGCCCTTTTTGCGACATCCGTAGGGATGTCTTCGAATACGGGGAGATATCTGTTCTCCGCCAGAATCGGCACGTTGTAAGGAATACCGCCGCCCATCAGGATGCTTGCACGGTAGGCTGGATATCCGGGATCCGTCATTAGCACTGTATCGCCGGGATTTATGCAGCCCAGGACGAAGTGATGGCAGCCTTCTTTGGAGCCGATGAGGCCGAGGATTTCCATTCCGGGATCGAGAGATACTCCGTATCTCATATAGTACCACCGGGCAATCTCCTGCCGGAAAGCGAACATACCCTTTTCTTCATCCGTCGGGTATCGGTGATTTTCTGGGTCTCGCGCTTCCTTGCAGAGCTCATCAATGATCGAGGCCGGTGTTGGTTCCACGGGATCTCCGATGGCCAGACTGATGACGTCAATGCCCTCGGCTTTTGCCTTGTTAATCTTTTTTCTCAGTTCCACAAACAGGTAAGGCGGAATCTTTTTCAGTCGGTCGGCAATCTGCAAAATAAAACACCTCCTGTCATTATCTGGGTAAGCTTCTCAGTGCTTGTAAGCCTCGTCCCAGATGCGCCCCTCGTAAACCACATTGGTTTTTCCTTCAAGATAAATACCCTCAAAACTCTGATCCAGTTTGTGGAAATAGATCTTTAACGTCTCTCCACTTTTCACTTTTACATCGACCGGCGATTCCACCAGTCCCTGTAAGGACGATATTAGGGCAGATGCCACTGCGCCGGTTCCGCAGGCGAGGGTTTCATCTTCTACGCCCCTCTCATACGTCCTGATCCTGATGGTGTGTCTGTCTATAACTTCCATGAAGTTCGCGTTCGTGCCCTCGGGCTGGAATTCCTTGTGGTAGCGAAGCTTCCGGCCGATGCTAAAGACATCGTACCTGTCCAGACCATGGACGAAAAGAACGCAATGCGGGACGCCTGTATTGATGAAGCTGACTTCAAGCGGTCGATCTTCGAGCATAACCGAAAAATTGACCTTCATGGCCTGCGGCTCTGTCAATCTCAGTCTCACAACATCTCCTTTGACCTCGGCGTCGATGATGCCTGCCCCGGTCTCGAAGGACATTTTTTCTTTTGCGATCCCTCTGATATAGGCGAAACGGGCGACACACCTCGCTCCATTTCCGCACATATCCACTTCGCTGCCGTCGGCGTTGAAAAAACGCCATCGGAAATCAGCGTGCCGGGAATCTTCGACAATGATTAATCCGTCTGCGCCCACCGATACCTTGCGTTCACATACGGTTCTGACAAAATCTGCGATGTTTTCGAGGGTCAGTGACTGATCCCTGTTATCGATCAGGACAAAATCATTACCGCTGCCGCTCATTTTAAAGAAATTTATCATGGGTGCCAACCTCGCTATGAATAGGGACCGTGTTCCCTATTTTCTCAAATATACGCTTCTGATCTCCTTAATCTGGTCGTCCGTGAGGACATTGGGTTCTCCTATCTGCAGGGCTAGGAAATAAACCTTTGCCGCCATTTCGATTCTACAGGCTATCGAATATGCATGAGACAGGTTCGCTCCTGTGACGAGGACGCCGTGGTTTTTAAGCAGTGTTCCCATTACATAAGGCGGTCCCTTCATGGCCTTAATCGCAGCCCAGCCCTGTGCCTCCGTACCCGGACATGCATAATCGGCAACCGGTATGGGTCCGCGCACAGCCAGTCCTTCGGTGCTGATGATGGGAATACTTCTTCCTACCGTTGCAAATGCGAGCGCGAAAGGTGAGTGGGTGTGTGCGATGGCCTTCACGTCGCGTATATTCTTATATATGGTTGTGTGCATGGACGTTTCGGAAGAGGACTTGTGTTTGCCCTCAACCTGGCCACCATTGAGGTCAATGATAACCAGATCTTCTTCCGACATGTCATCGTAGGATATCCCCGTCGGTGTAATGACAAGATGTTCGTCAGAAACACGGACGCTAACATTGCCAGAATTTAACTGAACCAGGCCTTTTTGGTAAAGTTTTAAGACGCATCTAAGTAATGCCTCTCTCGCTTCCTTGTATAACATGCGAACCTCTCCAGGATCGTATCTATGAAAAATATGCCTGCAAGCCGGTTGGGGGAAAAACACCCTTCGGCGTAACCACAGCGCGTATCAAATGTGGGGGGGTGACATCAAAAGCAGGGTAATAACCTTTCACACCGGGTTTAGCTGTGCGGATTCCCATGGCATGCACCGTTTCTTCGGGGTCTCTCTCCTCAACTTTAACCTTCGAGATGTCAGGATTCGCTTGCGACGGCGTCCCCAGGGCATAATAAGGCACGCCGCAAAAATGAGCCGCCAAAGCTATCTGAAAGGTGCCTATCTTATTCACGACGTAACCATCCAGCGTGATAACGTCTGCAGCAGATATGAATACTTGCGCTATTCCTTTGGAAAGGATGTATGCAGGCATGTTGTCGGTAATAACCGTCACTGGTACGCCCATGTCGCAGGCCACACTGGCTGTCAATTTGGCTCCCTGGAGATACGGTCTGGTCTCCGGGCAGATCAAGGATATTTTTTTACCCTTTTCTTGAGATACCAGCAGAACAAACCCGATGAGGGTTTCTGCGTAACACTGGGTAAGTATGCTAACGTCATCCGGCATCAGATCTACGGCATACATTGCAATCTGGCGCGAATTGCGGTAGCGGTTTTCCAGATTTTTCCGCACATAGGCGTATGTAATCGATTCTGCGTCCTCTCCGCAGCTAATGGCATCCTCTGCTGCCTTGAGAATGCGCGTGATATGGGTCTTCATATTTGCCGATGTGGTTGGCCGCGCGTAGATCAGCAGATCAGCAGCACGCCTCAGCTCTTCCTTCGCCCTTTCGTGAGGGAGATTACGCACTCCCCTCGCGGCACTTACCATTCCGTAGGCAGCCGCAAGCCAAGGTCCCCCGCTCTGCGTTACCATGCTGGCAATCGCCTCGGCAACCTCTCGATAGCCCGTGCAGCGGACAAACTCTTCTTCAGCAGGATATTTTCGCCTGTCTAATATCCACACCTCGCCATTCCTGTAATCTGCCACATTTTCATAACGCAGGAGGAATGGCAGTCCTTCGTCAGCCCTCACTATGATCTTCCACCTTTGGGAAAAATATTTGCGTCATTATTAGTAAGATGCCGCCCCTGTGTCAAACAAAAAAAGAATCTGATGCCGGCAGGTACACGGGAATTACATTTTTGTCAGACTCATATTTATATAGTACAAAATTGTAACACTGACTCATGCCCGCCGCAGGCTCTTATAGCACATTAATTAATGTAATCAATAGCTTTTATGCATGGCACCCTAATTGCTATTGCAAACATTGAAAATGGGCTTGAAGAATCAGGAGGTGAGTATTATGAATTCAGGCGATACAGCGTGGGTGTTGGCATCGACAGCGTTGGTCTTGCTTATGACGATGCCTGCACTGGCCTTCTTCTACGGCGGCCTGGTGAGGCGGAAAAATGTTCTTTCCCTGTTGATGCAGTGCTTCATCATATTGTGCGTCATCAGCTTACAGTGGATCTTATATGGATATTCTTTAACATTCGGTCCGGATACAGGTCATGGTATCATCGGAGGTTTCGACTGGGTGGGATTAAGGGGCGTAGGAGGGCAGCCTAATGCTGATTATGCTGCGACAATCCCCCACAGCGTTTTCATGATCTTTCAGTGCATGTTCGCCGTTATCACACCTGCATTGATTGTAGGTGCCTTTGCGGAACGGATCAAATTTTCCGCCTTTCTTCTTTTCACGATTCTCTGGGCGACCTTTGTCTACGATCCCTTAGGTCACTGGGTATGGGGAATGGGCGGCTGGTTGAAGAATTTGGGGGCCCTTGATTTTGCCGGAGGCATCGTCGTCCATACTAGCTCCGGCGTATCAGCGCTGGTAATGGCGTTGCTGATCGGCAAGAGAATCGGCTATCAGCAACAGCCCTTCCGGCCGCATAATCTTCCCTTTACAGTGATGGGGGCGGCGCTACTCTGGTTTGGCTGGTTCGGATTCAATGCGGGGAGTGCCCTGGCGGCAAACGAACTTGCGGCAAATGCCTTTATCACGACTAACACGGCAACAGCTGCGGCGGGATTGACATGGGCGCTTATTGAATGGCAGCAGCATGGCGCCCCGACTATCCTTGGGGCGGCAACGGGGGCGGTTGCAGGCCTCGTCGCCATTACGCCAGCCTGCGGATTTGTGAATCCTATGAATGCCATATTCATCGGTATTCTCGTCAGTATCTTCTGCTACATTGCTATTGCCAAGGTGAAGGCGTTGTTTAAGTATGATGATGCCCTCGATGTTTTTGGCGTGCACGGCGTTGGCGGGATGTGGGGAACCATCGCAACAGGCCTCTTTGCCGAGAAGGCCGTGAATGAAGCGGGTGGAAACGGGTTGTTCTTCGGCGATGTCCATCAGTTTTTGGTTCAGCTGCTGCTTATCGTTGTGGCCCCGGTCTTCGCAGCTGTCATGACCTGGATAATCTTCAAATTTGTTGATGCCTTAGTAGGTATTAGGGTGGAAAAGAAGGACGAAATCATCGGCCTTGATCTTACCCAGCAAAGTGAAGCCGCTTACACGGTTGTAGAATAAGGAGGTTCGCGAACATGAAATATATAGTCGCAATAATACAGCCGCACAAGCTAGATGAAGTGATGAAGACATTGGAGGATGTGGAGGTAAACTTAGTAACCGTATCGAATGTGCTTGGACGGGGCAGGCAGAAGGGGTTGACGGAGGTTTACCGCGGAGCGAAAGAGGTGGGGAGCCTGTTGAAGAAGATAAAGCTGGAGATAGCGTGTAACGAGGATTTTGTAGAGCCGACGATTCAGGCGATTATCAAGGGTGCCCGGACAGGCGAGATCGGAGACGGGAAGATATTCGTTTTGGACCTCTACGAGGTTATACGGATCCGCACGGGCGAACGCGGCGGCAAGGCCATAGGATAGAGGAAGGAGTAAAAAGATTATTTGTATTCCCCCCTCGCGAAACTGCATCGCAATGTCACTGCGCGTGAGTGAAACGGTCTAAACAGTAGGAGCCTAACACACCCCTTTTGGCCGTTCATAATAACAGACAGTGACGATTCAGTCTCAAATGCGAGGGGGTTTCATTTATGATAACGCACATCCGTAATCGGTATCTTCGGCTCCATCATATCTAGGATAGCATATTTGAGGCCTTCCCTTCCCAGACCTGAATCCTTTATACCCCCATAAGGCATGTGATCTATATGGAATGTGGGAACGTCATTGACAATGACGCCGCCGACTTCCAGGTTTATGAATGCGTAGTTTATTTCATTCATGCTATGAATAAAGATTCCAGGCTGTAATCCGAAGTTCGTGTCATTTACCCTGTGGACTGCCTCTTCTATGGTATATGGTAATCACTGGCCCGAAAACCTCGAAACGATTGACCTTCATTGAATTCTTCGTGTTTGTAAGCACTGTTGGCTCACAAAATGCCATCTCTCTACCCGCCGCAGACAATTTTTGCACCGTTACCCGTTGCCTCTCTCACCCAGCCTTCGACTCGCGTCGCATTTGGTTCATCGATCATGATAGAGATCTGTGTTTCTGGCTTAAGAGGGTCACCGAATCTTAAGCTCCGTGCGCTGACGACGAGTTTCTCCAGAAATTCATCAAGAATCTTTCTTTCCACAAAGATCCTCTGGGCATGGATGCAGATCTGCCCCGAGTAGGCAAAAGCGCCGAAAATGCACCTTTTCACGGCAAAGTCTATATCGGCACTTCCGCATACAATGACACCGGCGTTCCCACCAAGTCCGAGGACCACTTTTTTTCTTGCCCGCCGCCTTCTTCATTTTCCATCCCACCTCCGGTGAACCTGTGAATGTGAGAAGCTTGAACGTCTCATCTGTCACAAGCATCATTCCTGTCGTTCGATCCATCGGAATAATGGAAAGCGCCCCTTTTGGCAAGGAAGTCTCGTCGATGCTTTTTGCGAGTTCCAGTGTGGAAAGCGGTGTTGCCGATGCCGGTTTCACTATGATGGGGCAACCTGCTGCTATGGCCGGTGCGATTTTGTGGGCGGCCAGATTCATCGGGAAGTCAAAAGGAGAGATGCCTGCCACGAGACCCACAGGAAAATATTTTACGAGCCCTTCCCCTGTCCTTGCCGCCGGGAGTCCAGTCAAGGCTTACGTATTCTCTGGGAAGCATTTTCGATTCTTCAGCCGCGACGAGAAAAGTCTGGTTAGGGCGGTCAATTTCGGCGCCTGCATATATCAGAGGTTTTTCTGACTCCTGTGCCAGCCCCCTTGATAAACGGGTTTTCCTCTACATAAGGGTATTGGCAATGTGCCTGAGAATCTCAAATCGCTCGAAAGAGCTCAGTCCCTTCATGACGTTTTCCGCCCACTGAGCTTTTGATATGGCTTCTTCCAGATCAGTTTGATGGCCTAAATATGTCTCAGCAAAGACTTCATTGTCAAACGGGTTGGCGACTTCCAGAATTTTGTAGGTTTTTTGAAGCGATCCGCCAATGAAAATGTCATATGTACCCATCATAACCCTCCTTCCCTTACCGCGCTTTAATTCCTTGAGAGTTTTGATCAAAGTAATCCGTCGTTCCCAAGTTATTCATAATAAGCATTGTCCATTATTATATAAGGAAATGACGAAATGCATTCCCTGCCAAGTAAGAGCATACGGTGTTATATAGGCATTTCCTTCGCCAGCACATCCTGGCAGACGTCTTGCCGGCCAATTCGTCATTTCCGGGATTTACGGCACAGTGTTGCAGCGTACATGCGCTATTGACATGTGCATTCATTTCTCATATATAGCTTTTTTTGTTTGACGAATCCGTGAAGGCGTGAAAGTGACAAGAGGTATCGCCGCATGAAATATTGGAGAAAACCCCTTGATCTGGAGACCATCAAGGCGAGTAAGGGGAAAGTAATCATTGCTGAGGATCGATGCAAAGGGTGCGGATTCTGTGTCGCATACTGTCCACGCGATGTGCTTGCCATGTCTCAGACATTTAATGCAAAAGGCTACCATACGCCTGCAGTCATAGACGGGTCAAAATGTGTCAACTGTCATTTCTGCGAGGCCCTGTGTCCGGAATTTGCAATATTCTCTATGGAGGCGACAGAAGCAGCACAGAGTAAGACATCCTTGTCTCGAAGGAAGAACAAGTAAGGGAAAGGGAACTTACTTTATGTCAGTTAAAGAAGCATCTATTATTCGGAGTTAGGCGCATGGTTGACAATGCCGTATTGACGGGGACCTATTTCATGAACGGTGACTATGCCTGCTGCGAGGGAGCTCTCGCTGCGGGCTGTCGCTTTTTTGCAGGGTATCCGATTACCCCGGCAACGGAGATTGGCGAGCGTATGTCCCACAGGCTGCCGGAACTCGGCGGCATATATATTCAAATGGAAGACGAGATCGCATCCATGTCGGCTATCTTGGGTGCAAGTTGGGGAGGCGTGAAGGCTATGACCAGCACATCCGGTCCGGGCTTTTCCCTGATGATGGAGAATATCGGCCTCGGGATCTGTATGGAGACGCCATGTGTGATCTGTAATGTTCAGCGTGCAGGGCCGTCTACGGGACTCCCAACTCTCGTCGGCCAGGGAGACATGATGCAGGCCCGCTGGGGTTCACACGGCCATTACGAAGTCATTGCGCTCGCTCCATCGAGTCCCCAGGAGATGTTTGACCTGACCATCTGCGCATTCAACCTCAGCGAACAGTATCGTACCCCCGTCATGATCATGGCCGATGAGGTGGTCGGCCACATGAACGAGCGTGTCGTCATTCCTCGGAAGGAGGAAATCAAGATTGTCGGGCGGCGGAAACCCAAGGTATCAGCAGACGATTATCTGCCCTATCGCCCGGATCCAGACGGGGTTGCCCCCATGGCCAACTGTGGTGACGGCTACAGGATCCATATCACAGGTTTGACGCACGATGAGCGTGGTTATCCGGGGATGGATGAGAAGACACAGGCGCAGATGGTCAATCGTCTGATAAGGAAAATCTCAGGCAACAGGGACAAGATTATCCGGACGGAAAACATTCATCTCGATGATGCTGATGTCGTTGTAGTTGCCTACGGGATCAGTGCACGGTCCGCTAGGCAAGCCGTGCGCGATGCGCGAAACAGAGGCATACGTGCTGGACTTATCAAACTGGAAACGGTATGGCCCTTCCCGGAAACACTTATCAGAGACGTGGCCAGCCGAGTGCGCGCCCTTATTATGCCGGAAATTAACGCAGGCCAAATGGTTCTTGAATTGCAGCGGTGCGCCGGAGGCGCGTGTCCCGTTCATCTTGTGGCCCACATGGGTGGTTCCATAATCCACCCTGCAACCATCTTAAGCGCCATTGAAGATTCTATAAAGGGAAAAAAATGAAAACGAAAAAAGCAGAAAATGCTGTGCCTGAGCATCCCATGGAAGGATTGATCCGGAGTGAGCGGCTTCCCCATATCTGGTGCGCCGGGTGCGGCATCGGCACCGTTTTCGGGTCTTTGATTGCGGCCATTCAGAAATCAGGCTACGACCTCAACAAGACTGCCATAGTTTCCGGTATCGGATGCACCGCGCGGATGGCCGGATATATCCGGCTGGATTCCTTTCACACAACGCACGGCCGCGCCCTGCCATTCGCAACGGGGCTGAAGCTGGCGAATCAGAAGTTAAAGGTGGTTGTCGTCTCCGGTGACGGTGACTTGCTTGCTATAGGGGGCAATCATTTTATACATGCGGCTAGGCGGAACATTGATATAACCGTCATCTGCGTGAACAACTTGAACTACGGGATGACTGGCGGGCAACTTGCTCCCAGTACGCCTTTCGGGGCCAAGACTACCACAAGCGTCACGGGCTGTCCGGAGGAACCGTTCAATTTCTGTTATCTGGCTTCTGCATGTGGTGCGGTTTACGTCGCACGCTGGACATCTTTGCATATACGCAGACTCACAAACTCCATTACTGAGGCAATGCAGAAGCGCGGTTTCGGGTTCGTTGAGATACTGACTCCTTGCCCCACCTCCTTCGGGCGCCGTAACAAAATAGGCACTGCCCTAGAGACTCTGAAATTTTATCATGAGCGTTCCGTTATTCGCAATGATATAGACCCGAAGGAGGCGCCTATAGACTTCGGCAACAATATTGTGGTGGGGAAATTTGTGGACACGGAAAGGTCGACATTTTTGGATAATTATCAGTTGAGTTGCAAGAACCTGATCGGCGACTGGCCGGATTTTGGAGGCACGATTGTATCGGAGAAGCCTACAAGCTGATGAGATATACTAACATGATTAATGAAAAACACATTCTTTTAACAGGCTTCGGTGGACAGGGAGTGATCATGGCTGGCGACATTCTCGGAACGGCAGCTACACTTTACGATGGAAAATTTGCCACCATGACGCAGGCCTACGGACCGGAGGCCCGGGGCGGCGCCTGTTCGGCCCAGATTATTATCAGCGAAGAGGAAGTCCTTTTCCCCTATATAAAGGAGCCGCATGTCCTGATCTGTCTGAGCCAGGAGGGCTATTCCAAGAATATCGGCAGTTTGCGTGACGGCGGCATGCTGATTCTGGAATCGGATCTTGTGCAGGCAAAAAGAAATTCTTCAGACGTAACCGCATACAATATACCTGCGACCCGCTTCGCCGAAGAGCTGGGCAATAAAATGATGGCTAATATCGTCATTCTCGGATTTCTTGCTGCTGTATATGATTTAGTAAGCGCGGAGGCTTTGCGCAAGGCTGTGCAGACATCCGTGCCGGCACCCACGCAGGCACTGAATGCACGGGCCTTCCAGCGTGGGAGTGAATACGGTAAAGCTGCTCTCAAGAGCCGGGCAAAACAGGGCAGGTTGCCAAGGGATTAGTGATGCATAGGAGTTCCTCAACCAGCAACCTGAGAAAAGCCGTTCTCTTGGTAGGCTCCGGTTACGGCGCCCTTAAGGTGGCACAGGACCTCTCGCAATCTGGCCTGCCCTTGGTCTGGGTCACGAAAGCAATTCACTTTCTGGAACACTCCGGGGGAGCCGTGCCGTTTACGGATTACCCCGAGGATCTGGATTTCCAGTTCCGCCCACTGTACCTGCAAATAACGCGTAATCCCCTGGTTACTGCCTTAACCCATGCGCGTATCGAGGCCGTCAAGCGGGGTCCCGATGGTTATCGGGCAGTCATCACTCAAGACCCTGTATATGTTGACTACGACCTGTGCACCGGATGCGGGCGCTGCATGGATGTTTGTCCCCTTCAGGATTCGAGTCATCCACCTCTGCGAAGAACACCTGCCTACTGCCCTTCACGGGCCCTTGACTTAGACAAGCGCAAGCCCGCTCCCTGCAGGATGAATTGTCCCCTCGGGGTGAACGTTCAGGCCTATATGGCGCTGACTGCAGTCTCCCGATTCGACGAGGCGCTTGATGTTATCAGGCAAGACAATCCGCTGCCGGGCATATGCGGGCGCGTCTGCCATCACCCCTGTGAGGATGTATGTCGCCGCAGTTCTCTGGACCAGGCGGTAGCCATCTGTAGTGTCAAACGTTTTCTTGCCGACCGTGAAATGGTGGAGCGCCGGCCCCGGCTGCTGGGAGCTCAAAAACCGGGAAGGTCTGAAAAGGTGGCAATAGTCGGCGGCGGTCCCGCCGGTCTTGCAGCTGCCTACTTCCTCAACCGGGAAGGTTTCAGAGTGACCATATTTGAGGCCCATCGCGAAGCGGGGGGAATACTGCGGATGGGAATCAATTCCTTTAGGCTTCCCCGTGCCGTGCTGAATGCCGAAATACAGGCAATTGAAGATGCCGGTGTAGAGATACGCACTGGCGCACCGGTCCGCTCTATCAGAGATCTCATTGATCAGGGTTTCCATGCTGTTCTCCTGTGCACCGGGGCCCACCGGGATCTCCGCCTCAATATTCCCGGTGAAGATGCTAAAGGTGTATATGGGGCACTCGAGATGCTGAAGAAACTCAATACCGGCGGCAAGCCAAACATCCGGGGCAATGTAGTTGTCATCGGTGGCGGCAACTCCGCCATTGATGTGGCCCGGTCCGCTGTCAGGCTGGGAGCCAAATCTGTCACCATCTGCTACCGCCGCAAGCACGGAGACATGCCGGCACACAGATCGGAGATACGGAGAGCGCAAGAGGAAGGGGTAAAGATTGAATACCTCGCAGTGCCGGTCCGGATCGTTTCCCGAACAGGAAGAGTGGTCGGCCTTGACATGATGCGCATGAAACAGGGCGCCATTGATGAAAGCGGACGAAGGAAACCGGAACCGGTCAAAGGATCAGAGTTTTTCCGGCCAGCCGATACTGTAATTGTTGGAATTGGACAACAGCCATCCCTGTCAGATACGCGGCTCGGAAAAGAGCTCATTACAGGCCGGTCCGGGACGATTAACGTGGATGCGCGTCTCTCAGCCTCACAGGCGGGTATTTTTGCCGCTGGGGACGCGGTGACAGGACCCGATACGGTAGTAGGCTCCATGTCTCAGGGCCGCAGAGCCGCTGCACGGGCTGTCGAATATCTTACCGGCGCATCTCCCTCGTGGAGCGCGCTGCCTGATGAATCTCGCGGTGCCGGAGAACATGTGGAAATCTCCGGGGAGACCCCCCGAAAATCCCGACCTGAAATTTCCCGCCGGCAGGCGATAGAGAGACGTCGGGATTTCAAGGAAGTGGAACTGGGATTGACTGAAAAGCAGGCGGTGGCTGAAGCCTCACGCTGTCTCCACTGCAGCTCCTGTTGCGAGTGTCGCGTCTGCGAAACCGCCTGCAAGGACGTAGGGGCCATCAATCATTTCAGGAATAGAGAACTCATGATCGTTTCGAGTCCTGCCTTAATTGTGGCCGGCGATGAGGAAATTGTTCACCTGGACTTAGCCGATGAAGAACGTGTGTACCGTGTGGGAGACTTCCGGAGTGCTACGGACCTCGTGAATGTATTGATCGCCGGCAGTGCCTCGGCAGGCCAGGCCATGGCAGAGTGTTCGACCCTCCGGACAAACAGTGTCCCATGCCCGCCGGTCCCAATCGCCTTTGAAGAAGAAGTGCGGTTTGGAGTATTCACCTGCACGTGCAATGGAACCCTGGCAACACCTGGCGCGCTTGACCACATCCGGGATATGGCACTGAGGATGCCAGGCGTGATGCACAGTGAGCTGATTTTTTCTGCCTGCCATCCCCAGGGTGCCGACCAGATCGCCGCTGCTGTGCGGAAGCACAGGCTGGGCAGAGTTATTCTGGCCTCCTGCGTATGCTGTCCCCTGGAGTTTCAGTGCATTTCTTGCAACGATCAGAGAAACCGCGCCCGCATCCTTCTGTTTGAAAGGCACGGCCTTGACCGCTGCAGGTTTGAGACAATCAACATCAGAGATCACCTGGGTTCTCCCGATGTATCCAAAGAGATGCTTGTAGAAAGAATGCGTGCTTTTCTGAAGGAGGCCTTCATTCGCGCCCGGGTCATGGGGCCGCTCCGCCAGAGCACAACGAAGATTGGGAATCGGATATTGATTCTGGGCGGTTCGGAAGTGGGCCTGAGCACCGCCCTCAACCTGAACATGCAGGGATTCAAGGTGCGCTTGGTCCATCGTTGCAGTCTCAAAGACGACCGGGAATTGCCCGCCGATGTCCGCAAAAGGCCTGTAAGCCTGATTGCCGGGGCTTCTATCACGCACGTGGAGGAGGCTCTCATCGAAGGAATCAAGGGGCACTTGGGCGATTTTACGGTCACCCTGCGTGAAGATGGTATTCGCAAAAATTTCCATGCGGATATAGTGTGCCTTGCTGACATAAACGTCCTTCCTCTGGCAATTCCCGTGGGGATGTTCGGCCTCAAGAAATTTTATCGCTACAACTTCAAATTTTTCCACAGTCCCCAGATTGGCGTCTACCGGGTAATGCCCAGGACGCTCAAGAGAGTAACGGCTTTCCAGGCAGGAGCTGCCCTGGCCGCGCACGTGGCGACTACGGCGGCAGAGGCCTTTTTGAAAGACCATGAGCTCAGTCCCAAGGTAGACAGGAAGCGATGCCGCGGTTGCGGCCGCTGCGTAGAGATATGTCCTTTTGACGCCGTTAGACTTGTCGCCAATGAGCGCGGCTTTTACACGGCGGAAGTGCTGCGCTACAACTGTGTCGGGTGCGGTGGCTGTGTGGGACGCTGTCCGGTGACTGCCATGGACATGCCTTACTTTACGAATCGCCTCCTGGAAGAGATCGTAGCGGGTGTATTGGTCAGTGAGTTATGATATGGAACCTGTCCGCATCCTGGGAATTTGCTGCAACTGGAGTCCTTTCGCCTGCTATAACGCAGCAGGGATGACGGGTATGAGCTTGCCTGCGAACTTTCACCTGATACGGGTGATGTGCATCGGCCGCATCAACCAGGCACTAATCCTGAGGGCCTTTGAGTTTGGAGCAGACGGCGTTATACTCCTGGAATGCACAGACGAAGATTGCCGCTACGGCCCGGGACCTGAGGTGGGTCATGAAAATGTGCACCGCGTCCGCAAGATACTTCATCTTCTTGGAATCCGCCAGGAACGGCTGGTGGAGAGCACCTTCGGCGCCCATGAAAAAGAAGAACTGGTTCGGACTCTATGGAATTTTAGGGAAGAGGTGGAAATTCTGGGGCCTCTGATGTCAAAAGACGGCCGCAAACGGTTGGAGTTGAAAAATTGAACGACCCGAAGATTGATCAGATGATCGTGGATATGTCGTTGTACCAGTGCCTGGAGTGCGGCAAGTGCACAGCTTCGTGCCCGCGAAGGCTCTCAGGCAAGGAGTACTCTCCCAGGTTATTGGCCCACAAAGTGATTTCCGAGCGCGAGGATGAAGCTTACATCGAAAATTCGGTCTGGGAATGCCTGACCTGCGGCGTATGCCGTGAACGCTGCCCATCGGGCGTGGATTTCAATCATTTCATCCTGGAAATGCGTACGCTGCTGGCCAAGACAAAAGGCCTGAAGGGCTATCGCGCCCACGACGGCGCCATCCACTCGTGGATGAGGATGATGACTGCACCACTCCTCAAGCAGAATCGTCTCGACTGGCTCGGTCCAAGCATTAAAGTGGCTTCGTCAGGAGACGTTGCATTTTTCACCGGATGCGCGCCATATTTCAATGTCTTCTTCGCCGGCATCGACGTGGATGCCCTCGCTATAGCGAGAGACAGTGTGCGGCTGTTAAACTTCCTGGACATCGAGCCTGTTCTCCTACCAAATGAAAGATGCTGCGGACACGACCTGCTCTGGTCAGGGGATATTGAAAACTTTGAAGCGCTCTGCCGGCTGAACTATACATCCTTTAAGGATGCCGGGGTGAAAGAGATTATCGTCTCGTGCCCCGAGTGCTTCCAGGTATTGAGTGAACACATGCCGCGTATTATCCCGGGGTTTGACGTTAGAGTAACTTTGCTCCTGGATATCCTCCAGCGGCAAATGCAGCCGGAAAGCACGGCCTTTCGGCCGCTTAAGCGAAAAGTGACTTTTCAGGATCCATGCAGACTTGGGCGTATGTTGAACCGCTATGCCGGCCCGAGAGAATTGCTTGGCCTCATTCCGGGACTGGAGTTCCGGGAAATGGAACACTCGGGCAGAGGAGCTTTATGTTGTGGTAATTGCGGCTTCATCAATTGTGATGCTTTCTCAAAGCATATTCAGGTGCGGAGGCTTTCGGAAGCACGGGCAACAGATGCGGACATGCTTGTTACGGCGTGTCCCAAATGCATGATCCATCTTACGTGCACCATCCGGGATCCATTGATGCAGAGGAAAAAGATAAGAATGGAAATACGGGATCTGGTGTCCGTTCTGGCCGACCAGATCGAGTGATATTGAGTATTGAATGAAGAGGATGATGAATGGAAGAATCAAAACAATATAACGCAATCAGAATAGGCGTCTATATCTGCCAGTGCGGATCGAATATCGCAGGCGTTGTCGATTGCACTGCAGTAGCTGCATATGCAGGCAAACTGCCGGACGTCATGATATGCCGGAACCAGGGATATACATGCTCTGAGCCCGGTCAGAACCAGATCAAAAATGATATAAAGGAATTCGGACTCAACCGTGTAGTAGTGGCCTCGTGCTCACCGCGGCTTCATGAGGCGACGTTCAGGCAGTGTGTCGGTGAGGCGGGACTGAACCCTTACCTTATGGAGATGGCGAACATCCGTGAGCAGTGCTCATGGGTGCACAGCCATGATGCCAAGAATGCCACTATCAAGGCGAGGGATCTGGTGCGCTCAGCAGTATCAAGAGTCCGCCTACTCGCCGCACAAACCGAAACGGATGTTCCGGTTGCACCTTCCACTCTGGTCATAGGTGGCGGTGTGGCGGGAATCCAGGCAGCGCTTGATCTTGCGGATTCGGGCTACAAGGTGATACTCGTCGAAAAGCAGCCGAGCATCGGCGGCATCATGGCGAGGCTAGATAAGACCTTTCCCACTATGGATTGCTCCATCTGAATACTCGGGCCGAAAATGACGGATGCCGGTCGGCATCCCAACATTACGCTCTTAACGATGAGTGAAGTAAAAGAGATCACTGGATTCGTGGGCAGCTTTCATGCGCGCATCCTGAAGAGGGCGCGGTATGTGAAAGAAAAGGAGTGTACGGCCTGCGGTGACTGTGTTGAGGTATGCCCGGTCATCATTCCCGATGAGTTCAACATGGGCCTGAGCTCCCGTCGTGCTATCTATTCGCCTTTCCCACAGGCAGTACCTTCGGCATATGCCGTGGATATCGCCCGGTGCCTGGGCCACAATCCCATCATCTGTGGAAAGTGCATCGAAAAATGCAAGAAACGCTGCATCGACTTCGACATGAACGATGAGGAGATGGAGTTCGACGTCGGCACAATCATCGTAGCCACCGGCATGGAGGCCTATGATCCGACTATTCTCGATGAGTATGGCTATACCCGCTACGAGAATGTGTTGACGAGCATGGAGCTCGAGCGTCTCATCAATGCCGGCGGGCCTACGAGCGGCAAGGTCATCCGCCTTACAGATAGCAAGGTTCCCAAGTCCGTCGCCTTTATACAATGCGTGGGATCCCGATCCCAGCGCCGGGGACGGCCCTACTGCTCGAATATCTGTTGCATGAACACCGTGAAGAGCACGATCATGCTCAAGGAACACTATCCGGACATGGAGGTGAAGGTTTTCTATATTGACATCCGGGCCTTCGGCAAAGGTTTCGAGGATCTCTTCCGGCGAAGCAAGGGTATGGGTGTCCGTTACATCCGGGGCCTTCCCGGTGACATTAAGCAGGACCCCGCAACACGGGATCTTGTACTGACAGTGGAAAACACCGCGACAAATGAACTAGAAAGCCACCATACGGAAATGGTTGTGCTTGCTGTTGGCCTCGAACCACCGGCGGACATGAAGGCTATTCAGGAGATGCTGGCCCTACAGACAACATCGGACGGCTTCTACTTGGAGGCCCACCCGAAGCTGCAGCCCGTGGATTCGGCGACACGGGGGATCTTCTTTGCCGGCTGCGCCGAGGGTCCCAAAGACATAAAAGACTCCGTTACCCAGGCCTCAGCAGCCACTGCTCGGGCCATGCGCCTCATGAATCCCGGTTCGCTCACTGTGGAGGCGATCACAGCGGCAGTTGATCAAAAACTATGCAACGCATGCGGCCTGTGTGCAAAGGTCTGTCCGTACAATGCCATCAGCGTGGACAAAAAGGCAAAGACGGCGGCAGTAGTCACCGAAGCGGCATGTTCGGGCTGCGGCACATGCGCGGCCGAATGCCCCGCCATGGCCATTACGATGAATCATTTTACAGACGCACAGATCGAGGCTCAGATTGATGCCGTTCTCGAAGGGAATGCCGCCGAGAGGATACCGGTCTTCGCATGCAACTGGTGCTCCTATGCGGGAGCCGATTTTGCCGGCGTTTCGCGTCTTCATTATCCGCCCAACACCCGCCTGATCCGGACCATGTGTTCCGGAAGAGTGCACGAGAAATTCATTTGGCGTGCCTTCGCCAAAGGTGCTCCCGTAGTGCTGTTATCGGGATGTCACATCGGCGACTGCCACTACATGAACGCCAATCAGTGGACGGAGCGGCGTATCAAACGCATGTGGAAGAAGATGGAAAAGATGGGACTCCGCACCGAAAGGCTAAGCCTAGAGTGGATAAGCGCAGCAGAAGGACTTCGATTTCAAGAGGTCATGGAGAAGATGGAGAAGATCAGGAAGAGCGTCACATCGAAGGAAATCGCTGAAACAATGCGCATCGTGAAAAAACAAAAGGCCCACTCGAAAAGTAAGATGTCGACCGCTGCAAGAGATGATTAATTGATTTCAAAATGGCGTTCAAATGAGAGGATCATATCTCGAGATTAGGACAGGAAGAAAATAAGGGCGATGAATTATTAGATAATATGTTCCCGGCGGTGAAAAACGAACCCCGGAGGCGTTTCCCGGGTTTTTCTGTTTTTGTGCGAATTGATATGACAGCAACCTTTATGCGATAATGAACCATCATGTTAGAACAAGATATTATTCTCAAGAAGGAAGCTCAAGCAGGGGACGGGTCTTACCGCCGGCTCATAAGCCTCGTTAACTTTTTTCTCAGCTTTGCTACGATGAGCTCATTTATCTTTGTGCCCCTCCTGGGTGTACAGTTGGGGGCGTCCGACTTTGAAGTCGGCGTTGTGGGCGCAGCTTATGGGATTGCGTTTCTGTTTTCTTCTCTTATTTCGGGCTGGAAGTCTGACCACCTGGGAAGGCTTCTCTTTGTGCGGTGGGGGCTTCTGATGAGCAGCGTGGCTTTTGCCGCGCAGCTCTTCGCGCATAGTATCCCGGCGTTAATTGTAGTTCGGGCAGCAGTGGGCTTTGCCCTCGGCATTGCGGTCGCGGCAACTATCACCTACGCCTTCGAATGCAGCGCCAATATGGGGAAATACAGCTCCTACGGGTCACTCGGATGGATTTTTGGAGCCGCCGCGTCGTCACTGGTTGGCGATATCAAACTTCTTTTCTGGCTTAGTTTTCTGTTTTGCCTGCTGGCCTTTTTCATCTCTCTGGCTTTCCGGAAAGTGCCTTCGCATAAGTTCTCAAGAGCTCCCAATCTGTGGTTCGTAATGCACCGGGACTACAGGGTTTACCTTGCAGTATTCCTGCGGCACTTGGGGGCGAGCGCGGTCTGGCTGATTTTCCCGTTGTATCTGGTTTCCATAGGCCTCGATAATTTTTGGATAGGTCTCTTATGGGGCGTCAATTTTGCCGTGCAATTCCTGGTCATGCGACAACTCGAGCGGTTTTCCGAATTCAAGACTTTTTTCTATGGGCAAGTGCTCTCAATATTCGTGTTCTCAGCGTATCCTTTTTTTACAAGCCGGATTTCCCTGGTTATATTGCAGGTGATCCTGGGAGTGGCCTGGTCATGTCTCTATGTCGGTGCCCTGCTGATCGTCTTGCGCGGCGGAAAAGAAAAGGGTACTGCCGGAGGAATTTTCCAATCTACCCTTAATTTGTGCAATGCCGTGGGTCCGATGCTCGGCGGTCTCATTTCCCAGGGATGGGGGTACCGCGGCGTTATGCTTTTCGCTGCTGCCTTATGCATTGGCGGCATGTTCGTAACTGTGCCTGCCCGCCCGACCACGTCAGGCGTTTAGTGTGCTCTTCGATGGAGATTAGTTGTGCTTTACAGCAAGGCCGTAACGGAGATCGTCCGTAATCGCTTTTCCTGCCGGACATATGTTGATAAGCCCATCGCGGAAGAAGACCGGAGACGCCTATCCGATTACCTGTCTGCAATTGGGCCAGGCACATTCGGCACAGCGGTGCGCTTTAAACTTATAGCAGCAACGGATCAGGAACGAAAGGCCCTGAAGGGACTGGGCACATATGGCTTTATCAAGGGTGCCACGGGATTTATCGTCGGCGCCGTGGGACCTTCTACAAAGAACCTGGAAGACTTCGGCTATATGATGGAAAGCGTCATTCTGTTTGCGACGGACATGGGGCTCGGCACTTGCTGGTTGGGAGGCAGTTTCACCAGAAGCAGCTTTGCAAAGAAGATTACCGCGACAGCTGAAGAACTTGTGCCTGCCGTGGCTTCCATAGGATATGTGTTGAAGAAGGAGCAATCGGGCATCACGATCCGTCAGCTTGTGGGAGGATACAAGCGTAAGCCCTGGGAGAATCTATTCTTCCGAGAGAAATTTGGCATTCCTCTCTCATCTGATGAAGCCGGTCTGTATGCAGTGCCGCTCGAAATGGTGCGTATAGGGCCGTCCGCTTCAAACAAGCAACCATGGAGAATTATTAAAGACGGTGATTCCTGGCACTTCTATATGCAGCGTACCAAAGGATATGGCACGAGCTTTACTTTAAAACTCTTAAATATAGCGGATTTGCAGCGGGTGGATATGGGCATCGCCATGTGTCATTTCGAAATGACGGCGGGCGAACTTGGCTTGAAAGGCAAATGGGGCATGAAGGAACCTAAGATCGAAAAACCAAACACACTTTGTGAATACACCGTAAGCTGGATCGGTAAAGTTTAATTGGCCACGACTGACCGCGATTCCCCCTAAAAAATGGCAGCATCCTCTGAATCCATTAATCGTATCCTCCTCCTCTTTTCTTCCTTGCGAAGTTTGCGCTGCCCATGATAAACAGAAACTAGATTGATCTGATCGTCCTTAGTTAAAATCGTTGGTATTGCTCTTACTCACATATAGAAAGAATCGGAAGCAAGCAAACGGGGGAGAAAAAATGCGGGACAAAACGGCGTCTGCATCATCAGACCTTTACAGGGCCTGCACTGTCCTGTTTGGAACAGATGCAAACTTTTCCGGAGATTTCCTGAAACACCTCAAGGCTTCCAGGCTGAAGAGAGCGTACCGGAAGAGAGCTTTCGAGACTCATCCTGATCGTGCCACAGCGCTTGCCGAATCGCCCTTAAACCTTGCGGAGCGCTTCAGAGAAGTGACCCTCGCATACAATCAGTTGAACACATTTCTCGAATATCACGAGAGATACTCGCATGGCGGCTACACCGCCCACCAGGTCCATGGACATGCGTCAGCAAGAAAAACACAGAGAACACATGAGACACATGATCACACAAGAACGGGAGGCAGCGCTCATCGAAGCAGGTATCAGGGTATGAGTGAGCATCTCTGGCAGGGAGGGCTTCCGAGAAAACGGCTTCTTCTTGGTCGGTTTCTCTACTATAGCGGTATCATTTCAATGCAAAGCCTGATCGAGGCTATCGTGTGGCAAAAAAGCAAACGGCCTATGGTCGGGAACATTGCGGTGCACTGGGACTGGTTGGATCACAACGATATCCTCTCAATTATCTCGATGAGGCGCAGAGGCGAGAAATTCTGTGAATGCGCACTTCGCTGTGGCTACATCAGTAGCTATCAACTAACCATCCTACTCGCTAGACAGAGAATGCTGCAGCCCCTCATCGGCAGCTTCTTCGTCGATCGCAAGATTATTGCTCTCCATGAAATGGAGCGTATCGTCGAGCAATTTCACACGCACAACAGGAAGCATTGGCGCCGCTGATTTGCCTGTGCCTGCCGCCGCCCTATTTGACTTTATACATCTCTTGATAAAGCTGAAGTTCAATGGCGTCGAAAAAAGTGTCGTACTGACTTTTCCCGAGTAACCTGCGCATCTCCCAACCGTTTGAGATCCTCTTCTCGGTAATGACGGAGAGAGCAACTTCACATTCTTTCCAGTTGATTTTTTTTACACGGGCTGTGCCCTTCGTCCTCCAGTCATCCTGAATCAGGTAATCCGATTCGACCTGGTTCTTCTCCTGGTTTATCGCAGCAGTTCCGAATCCCTTGTCTTTGAATACTTGTGCGATTGCCTGAAGGAGCTTATTTTCGCCGGCTTCATATACGTGCTTGAATTCGTCCGGCTTAGAAATGACTTTTCCTTCTTCCTTGCAGGAGGTAAGAAGCAAACCTGTGAAGAAAATGACCGTCAAAAGAAAGATAAGTGAAGTTTGGCGCTTATTCATGGCATAAGATAATTAAGGCGATAAAGAGGACACTTCTGCCAATCAGTTCTGCAATTGGCATAGGCCCGATATGCTTTTTTGCGCTTGAGAACTTTGAAAATCTGAGCCTGATGTCGTCGCCATGGCGAGCCGTAGCCCGGTCAATGCAAAGGGGCGACGACGTGTCAATCTTATGATATATGAACGGTCAATAAGATTTCTCCCGGAGTTTACCATGAGTAAACCGAAGGGGTCGAAATGGCAAGATGGGAAATTTTCAGAGCTCTTAATAGCGGTGTGTAAATTCTACTAATAGCGTGGTCTGCCGCCGGGACGTCTTCCGCCGCCGCTGCCACCGCGGCGATCCTCGGTGCGGGGACGAGCCTCATTCACGTTCAGCTTCCGTCCCTTCACTTCTTTGCCATTGAGACCGCTGATGGCCGCTTGTGCTTCTTCGGTCGACGGCATCTCAACAAATCCAAATCCCTTGGAATGGCCGCTGGACTGGTCCTTAATGATGGACGCAGACGCCACCTGTCCGAATTCTCCGAAAGCCTGACGTAAATCCTCTTCCGTAACAGTGTAAGCCAAGTTCCCTACATAAATATTCATAACATCTCCTTCATTTAATTTGGCGCATTATATTCGTTTATTCTTCTTTTGTATATTTAATTTTTTGCTTTTCTAATGAACGGATATTACCTTGTTTTCGCTATATAAAACGGGAATAACTGAAGACAGGCGCTTTTTTCTATGGATACCACGGTCCGTGCAGAAGACTTGAAGCAGACTCTAGCAACTGCTTGAGGGCATTTGACAATCTGCTGACATTCATTCGCATAGGGCTTTCAGGGCTGATCCACTGGCTCGACAGGCGTCGGCGACTCATCAGACTCCGTCACCCTGTCTTTTTTGCCCTGACGCCTCAGCATCTTTTCTTTGGCTTTTCGCATGCGCTCAAGTTCCTTTTGCCTCTTAATGAACTTGTTTTGACTTTGCCTTGCCATATTTTACCTGCCTTCATCCGGCGTGGGTCTATGCCGCGTGTTGGGAAATTTCTTTCAGCCTTAAAAAAACCCGGTGCCCTTTTTAAGATCTGGGGTGGGGGACTCGGACAATAACCGGCTCTAAAAGTTAACTTACTATATGATGACCCGTCGATTATGTCAAGCATCAGTCTGACAGGGTGTTTTTAATGAATGCAGCATCAGGAACGGTATTCTTGATTTACGTCGACCATTGTTTCATCTTTCAAGTCACTGTCAAGAAAACCTATGAGCCACTGCAGGGTGCGAGCATTTGCAATTGACACTCTATATCTTTCCCATTATACTCCGTTGACAAGATAACGTATTTCAATCACAGTCGAGTCAGTTGCCGATGGGGAGCCGGGCAATGATTATCTGATTCCCTCCTTCGGTGGCATCAAATATATATTTTATGAAACCTGCAATCGTCCATCCTGTAATACCAGATTCATCAGGGAGAAGCAGTTTGAGGGTCTATCTCCTGCTTATCACTCTGATTGTCCTTCTCATAGTATACTATCGCATGCCCCGCCCGTGCCAGCAGCCGCTGACTTACCGCATAGGCACAGTAGATGCGAGGTTCGGATTGAGCCGCCAGCAATTTGCAGATGCGGCAGGCAAAGCCGCATCTATCTGGGGAATACAATACGCCCGCGCGCTTTTCCGGGAGGAGCCTGACGGCAAGATAGAGATTAATCTCGTCTATGACTACAGGCAAGAAGCTGCGGATAAACTGAAAAAACTCCACTACGCAATTGGGACCACTAAAGGCACATATGATGACATGAAGATTCGTTTTGAAAACCTGAAGGCGGAATACGAAAGGGAAAATTCGGCTCTGGCAAGTGACTCTGAAGCCTACAACAGACGTCTCGGCGCCCACAATGCCGAAATTGAAGCTGGGCGCCAGCGAGGTGCCGTAACGGAAGCGGTCTACAGGCGGCTGACGACGGAAACCGGCGAATTGAATGACATGCGTGAAAACCTGCAGGCGCGCAAGGGGAAGGTCAGTAAGATGGCGGATATCCTCAACAGCATGACCGTTGTTATAAATGATATTGCCGCGAACTATAATCTCGACGTCGTTAAGTCCTATAATGCAAGCAATAGACTGGGTAGCGAGTTTTGCGGAGGAGATTATGTCGGCAAGGACGGCAAGCGGACAATTACAATCTACCAGTTTGACAATGATAACAGACTAGTGCGTGTGCTGGCTCACGAATTCGGCCATGCCTTGGGATTGAAGCACAACGATAATCCCAAAGCCATAATGTACAGGCGGATGCAATCGGATTCTCTCAGCCTTACTCCGGATGACATTGCCGCACTGAAAGAGCGATGCAGCGAGTAAGTCAAGGGATAACGGGGAGGCGAACGATGACGGTCCATAACAAGATCGGGGCGATGACAGAGGAGATGACGAAGTGGCGTCGCGCACTCCATGCCTGCCCCGAAACGGCCTTTGCGGAAAATGAGACGTCCGATTACCTGGCTGAAACATTGCTCTCCTTCGGCCTCGATATTTATCGGGGCATTGCCTGTACTGGCATAGTGTCAACCCTTCAGAGGGGCAAAGGAAGTTCGCCGGCCATAGGCCTCCGTTCTGATATAGACGCCCTTGATATTACGGAAGCAACCGGTCTTCCTTACGCGTCCCGCAACGAGGGGAAGATGCACGCCTGCGGCCATGACGGCCATATGAGCATGCTTCTCGGGGCGGCGAAATATCTTGCTGTGAATGATACTTTCGAGGGGACGGTGCACTTCATCTTTCAGCCTGCCGAAGAAAACGAGGGGGGAGGGGGAAGGATGGTCCGAGAAGGACTATTTGACCGGTTTCCCGTCCGATCCGTATTTGCACTGCACAATTTTCCTGTTTTGCCGGAAGGGACATTTGCCATCTGCAAAGGCCCCATGATGGCGGCCTATGATGTCTTCGATATAGAAATCAGAGGAAAGGGCGGCCATGCCGCCACCCCGCAGAATGTGAAGGACCCTATCCTCGCATCAGCCTATTTGGTGAACCTTCTTCAGAGCATAGTGAGCCGCGATGTTAATCCGGCACAGGCTGCGGTAATAAGTGTTACAGAAATTCAAGGCGGCACCTCTTACAACATAATCCCCGATGCGGTCAGGCTCCGGGGGACAACGCGTCATTTCCTCCCTGCGGTGCAGGACAAGGTGGAAACGCGTATGCGAGAGATATGTGCCGGCGTGTCAGCCTCTTTAGGTATTGCCGTTGACATGTCTTACGAAAGACGCTATCCACCTCTCGTCAATACGGATCGGGAGACTGATGAGGCCGTCCGGGCCGCTACCCTGGTTGCGGGAAAGGATCGGGTATTCATTGACATCACACCTATCATGACCTCTGAGGATTTTGCCTTCTTCCTCAAGGAGAGGCCGGGGGCATACATGGGGATCGGTGGAGGAAATCCGAAGGAAACCGGGAGACTACACCAGTCCCTGTATGATTTCAACGACCGGATATTGCCCATAGGCGCGAGCTACTGGGTCACTCTCGTGGAGACGCTACTGCCTAAGTAAGTGGAGCTTGAAGCATAATTTAGCCGCTTTGGCCACAATATGCTTCCAAATCGACATTGGCCAAATTATGCTTCCAATTTGCGTAAAAGTTTACTTTATACATTAAGGGAATGCTGTTTTAAGCAAGCCCTTAATTTTTTTTGTAAACTTTTCTCTGAAACATTATTTTGGCAAAGATGTACCCACAAGCGTGTAGTGGCCAAATTATGCTTCCAAAATTGGCTCGAGTTTTGCCTTTTGTCGTAAAGTTCACGTCCTCTTATTGCCGGACAGTGTCCGCGTTGTCCATAGATTCAAATCATGTCACGAATTAACTTCACAGTCGGTGCATAATTCAGTCCCGTATAGATAATCGCTAACATCATAAAGTTAGTGTTATCTGCGGTCCGGTTGTAATTTGTTGAAGTCAATGTGCTCGGGCAGAAGCTTTCATCCTGTTATGAGCAGGAGTGATCAAGGAGAAAATGAAATGTTCCGGTTATTGACACCTACTAACAAACAGTGAGACCTTGATAACTGAATTGCAGATTAACAAAAGAAATCTTCAATAATCCTGTAGTGCGAGAAAGTGTTATTTCACCGCCATGAGCTGGAGATCGGCTATCTGATAATAGTATAAACAACTGTTGTATTTGCCCAGTCACTCAGATGGTTCTGGTTCAGTTTGCGGACCAAGTCACCGATCATCCCGGTAGAACCAGCATCGTCAACCTGGAACATTCCCTCTTGAAATCCCAAAGGCAGGCAGTATATGGAAACACAACCGGAAAAAGAAAAGAGAAACAACAAATGCCGCTTTCTCCAGATCGTAACTCCTATAATTTAGATGCATTTAACCTTGTAATCCCGAAATATCGGAAAAGCTCGCATAACTTTGCGTATCTGTCGCCTCTTCTTCACTGCCGCCCTAATTCCTCTTCGGTGAAATCAACTGCGGCGTCTGTTCATTATTATATTGCTTCCTTGCTATCCGCTCCACCTGGGGTTTCAGGTAACTGAATAAGTCGCCTATGGCAATGGAACCGTTCGCATTGACTACGTTCTCATCCTTGATACCTTTGAGCATAAAGTACGTGAAGAGCCCGTGGCCTTTTTCCTTATAAGTTGAACTGATTTGATCGCCGGACGCGGCAGCCAGAACGGTCATATTTTTAGGAACAGCGAAGGATTTCTCCAAATTCATGACCAGGGGCCGGGCACCTTCCGCAAGCACCGACCTACCACCTGCGCCGGAAAAACACGAATCCAACGCAACAATTACTTCTTTTGCTGGAAGTTTTCCCAAGACATCGTACATCCTCTTCAATGAATATCCCGTCTGATCAATGAAAGATGGATCACCGTCGTAAGGTACCAGATAGGCATCGCCGGTCTTGGGGTTAGGCGCACCATGGCCGGAATAGTAGACAAAGACGGAACTGCCAGCCTCAACATTGTTCGGCAGCCACTTTTCAAAATACTTGGCAAAATCAGTCATCGCTGCATTTTCGTTGATCAAGGTCACTACATTCTCTTCAGGGTATCCCATCATCTTTGTTAGGTAATCTGTCACAATGTGAGCATCATTTTCAGCGTAATCAGCTTCGGGAAGTTTCTTACGATACTGTTCTATGCCAATCACGATGGCATAGGCGTTATTATTTACCTTCGAGCGCCGAACAGTAAACACATCGACATCAGATACGATCTTCGGCTTTGTTCCTACCAGGGATGTCGCAGCCGCAGCAACGGTCGGACGCCTGGACCTGGGTTCCTCGGCGAAGGCTAGGAATATCGGGGATTTCAGCAGCTTGGCTACGAGATTGAACGCGATGCCGTGCGCGATCCGTTCAAACGTCTCAGGATTCTTGTTGTAGCTGCCCCCTTCCGTTCCTCCCGTGAATATGACCTGGTCGATCTCCCTCCCCCGCGGCCCGCGCAGGGTCAAGGTAGTGCGGTAAGGCGCAGGGATTAAAACATGCTCATCGACCGTAATATCGACGATCGCATCCGCGATCTCCGCGTCGTAGACCAGGCGGAAGCCTGCCGTGGTCAGGGCGGAGAAGAGGGCCGGCCGAAGCGCCTCATCGAGCGATGCCTTACTGAGTTTTAGCATTGGAGGGCCCTCGACCCCCCCGATCTGCAGGTTCAGACTCGCCACTGCCGGCGGCAGGGGGTTGAATTTTGGCGCGACGGGCACGGATGCGCAGCTCGGAATTGTGAAGAGAACAATAACTGCCAAAATTAGACGCTCAATGGATGTAATTATTTTTTTCATAGCTACCTTTTGTTTAATAAAATTTTTTGTGTGGTTAAGTATAAGGAACAAAGTTTTTTCATGTCAAGGAGAAAGACACGTAAATTATTAATGGCATATAGGAGATACGGAGAGATGTTCTTTGGAGAAAAATGTGAAAGCGTTATCACTGTAACATGGATTTCTCATTGAAATGTAGATTCCGTGAACAAGAAGAAGGCCTCTTGGTTTCAGAAAAAAACAAATGCTTCTTGAGTCCTCCTTCAACTGTTGATGGCGGTTATGTGATGAGTAGTCGATTTGAAAGCTACAATGAAAATCAAAGATGGCAGTTTGCGGACAAGGAAGGAGTGTGTGTTTTTCTTTTAGCCTTACCAAGGCAGACCTTTTTGTTGGCTTCACGTACAAGTCTTCAAGACCATCATGAGACGAGAAATGAAGCTTACAGGTTGAAATCGTTCGCTCTGCTGGGGGAAAGCGCCTCTTGCGGCAATGATCCAAAACAATTATTCATCACATCATTTTGACTATTTGTGCGGATAAAGATGTTGCAAATACTCAGTGTATTTGTGGAGAAGGCAGTGAAAAATAGAATGTAGCTCCCTCATCCACTTTTCCTTCTGCCCATACCCGCCCGCCATGCCTGTTTATCATGCGGTGGACAGTCGCCAGGCCAATGCCCGTGCCCTCGAATTCATCGGCCTTATGGAGACGCTGGAAAACACCGAACAGTTTGTCGTAATAGGTCATATCAAAGCCGACACCGTTGTCCTTCACATAATATACGTCGTCATTCCCATCGGCATGACCACCCACCTCGATAAGCGCGGGATCCCGAAATTTAGTGAATTTGACTGCATTGGAAAGAAGGTTCGTATATACCTGTTTAATGAGTGTCCTATCTCCATAGCCTGAAGGCATGCTGTTAACTGTGAGATTGATTTTCCTGTCCGGGGAAATGACTTGCAGCTCTTTCCATACATCGCTGATTAGGGCTTCCATGTCTATCTTCGACTTAGACACATCCTTCCTGCCAAGGCGGGAGAAGGTGAGAAGATCGTCTATGAGTTGGCCCATCATCTGGGCGCTCGATCTTATGACATTGAACCTGCGCATCGAATCTTCGTCAAATTCATGTTCGTGCTTCTTCAGAAGCATTCGTGCGTACCCGTCAATGGCACGAAGCGGCGCACGAAGATCATGGGATACGGAGTAGCTGAAGCTCTCAAGATCCTTGTTGGCGACTTCGAGCTGTCGGGTGCGCTCTACAAGTTCCGCCGTCCGTTCCTTGATCCGAAGCTCCAATTGATCGAGGGTTTGTTGTAAGGCCTGCTGTGTCCTTCTTAGATCTGTTACGTCGCGGGCCGCCGCAAAAACGCCCTTTACCTCTCCCTTATCGTCTTTGTAAATTGTAGCGTTGTATAATACCTCTGTCACCTTGCCCGACGTATGGCGGATGGCAAGGGGGTAGTCCCTGACGAAACCTTCCGAGAAGACTTTCCGGTATCCTTCCCGCGCCTTCTTAGGATCCGTGAAGTAATCGGCGAAATCGGTTCCAATCAGCCCGTTTCTGGGGCATCCGGTGATAGTCTCCGTCGCCGTATTCACATCACTGATCCTGCCTTCGGCATCTATTGTAACGAGGGGGTCAAGGCTCACTTCAATGAGACTCCGGTTGTAGGCGCTGGCCAGACGATATTGCTCCTCTGATTTTTCGAGCTTTTCTGCAATGCGGTTCCGTTCCGCTATTTCATCCATCAGGGCCTTGTTGGTCTCTGTCAACAGGTTCGTGCGCTTCCAGACGGTCTCTTCTAGCTCATCATGAGCTTTCTTCAAAAGTCCCTCGGCACGCTTGCGCTCGGTGATGTCGCGGAAAGCGAGTACAACGCCCAGAGTATTGCCTTCTTTGTCTCTTATGGGGGCACCGCTGTCGTCAATGGGTACCTCTGTCCCGTCTTTCTTTATCAGGATTGTGTGGTTGGCAAGACCGACTATCATCCCCTCCCGGAGCACTTTGGTGATAGGGCTCTCGACTTCCTTGCGAGTGTGCTCGTTGATAATGTTGAAGGCCACTGTCACCGGCTTCATCGAAGCCTCGCTAAGGGTCCAACCAGTCAATTCTTCCGCCACGGTATTCATGAACGTGATCCTGCCCTCAACATCGGTAGCAATGACAGCATCACCTATGCTCGCCAAGGTAGTGGCCCAGCGCTGCTCACTCTCTCGCAAATCCATTTCACGCGCCTGCACCTTTTCGGCCATTGTACTGAAGGCCTCTGCCAGGTCGTGGAATTCCAACACATGTTCGATCTTGACTTGCTCTGGCGCCTCGCCACGCCCGAGGGCAAGCGCATGAGCAAGGAGTGCTGTAACAGGGCTCGTGATTTTCCGGGAAACGGCTAATGCGACAAGGAATGCGGCAAGGGAAACAAAGAGAAACACAAAGGCACTTTTAGCAATAGAGCTGAGAATGGGTCCAATAACATCCTCTTCCCTTTTCCCGGCACCGACAGCCCAGCGGATAGAGGAAATGGGAGTAAAACCAACCAACCGGTTCTCTCCTTCAAAGGGCGCATAAACTGTTGCGGCAGCCTCTTCCCCTTTGAGTGCTTCTCGAAATTCGGGATACTGCTGGAGCCAGTTACGCTCCTCCCACGTGGCTTTTATAGCAGGGTAACGATAGATCAGCATGCCCTTGTTGTCGACAATTGTAAAGGCTCCTCCTTCGCTTCTTTCAACCGCGAGCCGGGTATCTAAATTTTCGGGAATGATCATGGCAACAACAACGCCAAGCAGGGTACCCTTTTTATCCCGAATACCGCGAGAGATTCCAAAAACCGGTTTCCCGGTAGCTTTTGAAATGATAAGCTCCCCCACCGTCCATTCACGGCCATTTGTAATACCGCGGAAATAGGATCGCTCGCTGTAATTTCTGCCGATAACGGCAGAATTGCCTGAATAGATCGCATCACCCCTCGGATTCATCCAGGTGAAATCGCGTACAGCTTCGTACGCCCGGCTACTTTCAAGGATGCGAGTTATGTCTTTGGGAGTCATCGGTTGCGAAGATGTTATCGCAAGACCTATTGCAAGCTCTTGATTGAGAACATCCTTTACGAATGATTCAAACGACTTTGCGACTGCACGGGCAATTTCCAGATTTGCCTGAAGCGCCGACGCCCGTTGAGTTTGATAACTGTCATAATAGATGTATGATTGAATAGCCAGGACAGGGATGAGAACAGAAAGGAGGAGTATGATCAATAAACTTTGAATGCTTCTCGCCTTTTTTTCCTGCAGTCCGGTCATATTTGCTTCTCCCCCGGAAGTCGCCAGGCCATCAGCTTACGGTTTACCGGTTTGCTTGATTTCTTCACTCTCGGACTTTACCACATTGTCTATACACCAAAATCCGGGATTTGAATATGGAAAAGGATTAGTCTGTAGCAATTAGCGATAGTAACCTTCAATTTTCCGTGAACAATGGATTGCAAAAATGTCAAGAAGGCAGCCTGATTCTATACAAATAAAAAATAAGCTGTCACGTTTTCGCATGTTTCAACCTATACGTGTGCCACGAAGCTGCACAAGAGATGAGGGTAGGGCCCTCGAAGCCGCCTTGCAGGAGCAGGCTTCAAACCACCTTAAGTCTGCACTTTACCGGGTGTTTCATATCCTGAATAGGAGTCTGGTGAGGTGGATGATGCGGAAATACAAGAGTTTTAGATTTCATCAGCGGGAGGCAACACAATGGCTGAGAGGTATTGCGAAACGGCAGCCGGAGTTGTTTGCGCACTGGCAGATGGGAATTAGACCGTAGGCTGGACAATAGGAGCCGGATGACGGGAGACTGTCACGTCCGGTTCTCGGAGAGCGCGAGGGTGAAATTCCCTCGTGCCACTCAACTGCGTGAGAAAGGTGAATGACAATATGAAAGAGGTACTTTATTGGCGGCACCTACTTATCCTCAATTTATGTGATAGGATTCTACCGACGATCACGACTTGAAATGCACAAACAACAGATGCAGGTATTGAACCTGCCGACTAAATTATGTTACCCATGCAGGAGTCAAAATAGATATCTATTGAGGAGGTAATTTAATTTTTGCATATGTCTTCAAATAATATCTGATAAATTTTGTTTTTCCACTCTCACTCATCGTCATGAATTTTCCGAACTCTGCCAAGGTATTTTATTAAAATAGCATGAATTAACGAGAAAGGCACAAACTGATTTTTAGAAGATCAACTTTTCAAAATCTGCGGACACTGGAAACATTCTTTTCGCAGGATCATGACGAAACGTCAGGATTCCTGGCAAACATTAGAATCAGCGATGAACTTAACCACTTCTTTTTCGCGAGGCTAGGATATATTGTTCCGTGCATTCCGGACAAAGACTGTAGGTACATTCCGCATCTGTGTATTCACGAATGTAATACTCTACCTGTTTCCAGTAGCCATCATCGTCACGAATCTTCTTGCAGGCAGAACATATGGGCAACAATCCGCCCAGTGTTTATATCTCATCAAGTGACTTCTGAAGATTGTCTATGAATATCTTGTTATTATCCGAAATAATTTTCTCCCCAGCTATCAAGTAAAAAATGATGATGAAAAAGCTAAAATAGACGAGAGCATTCCAAAATTCAATCAAATAAATTTGAATAACTTGCGAGGCTAAAAGAATTGCAGTCGTTGTCGTTAGCGTGCTGATAACCGGCATAATAATTACTGCTCTTCTATTGACAAGCCAAGACAAAAGACCGACAGGCATTAAATAAAATACTTCTACTCTTATTTCGTAACCCGTTAAATAATCGATAACACCGATAATGAAATTCATCAGAAGGGCGATTGCCCCGTGAATTTCGGTGGCTTTTTTGTGAGATAGTCAAGGAAATACATACTCATTCTTTCGTTTCGTGCCGGTTATTAAGAATTACTGTCTGCGCTATCTCACATATTCCTGAGCTCATCAAGTGAAGAGTTCGTGAAGCCATACATAACATAACAAAAAAAAGGCGGATTTTATTCCACCTTTTTTAGAAGATAAAGTCTTTCTGTTTCCAGTGCTATTTCATTTTCTTTCTGTCCTGCGCTTCCCTGTATTTTAGAGCTTCTCTGAGCTGTTTGACGGCTTTCTCACAGTCTGCGATGGCTGCTACCCTGTGACCGCCAAAGTCGTGAGGTGCCGCTTTCATGTAAGCTATGGCATCCTCAACGGCATTAATAGCTTTGACAATCCTGGGATGAGCCGCTTTTTCGCCCGCCATAGGGGGCTGTGCCTTTATAGGAGCGGATGTGATAAGGAAGAAAGACAAAGCAACTATTGCCGCACACATTATGATTGAGACTGAACTCTTTTTCATATCGATACCTCTATTTGTTTTATATTTTGACTACGAAGACATTTGACGCCCGATGTGGAAGAACCGAGCAGCTTCTTCCAAACGATAAATTCTATTTTAAATTAAAAGGGTTGCCTGATCTCGCAGAGTCTCTATTCATGTCACCCCCTTTCTGTTGGTTTACTGGTAATTCAGCAAGATCCATTCCACAATGAAAACAAACGAAAATCTTCAGTCAAACCGGAAAGTTATTCAAACATTTTAAAATAACATATCTCCCGTTATTAAGGAAATATTCCCCACAGAAATGGTTTCCACATAATACTCCATAATACTCCAATTCTTTTTTTGTCGTCAGTTTTAGAAATCTCTTACCCTTTGCGATTATTCGTTACCAGGAAATTTATCAATAAAAAAATCACTATGGCCACGATGGCAAAGGGCAGGATATAGCGGTATGAATAAGTATAAACAAGTTTCCATTTCTCAGCCAAATAATACCCCATTGTCACAAATGTCACAGTCCAC